>Ga0208648_1001988_pt1 | contig 15077 bp, 16 predicted proteins | sample AntAceMetag02UKL_FD_184772 | JGI IMG/M metagenome (GOLD analysis project Ga0208648, IMG submission 184772) | Saline lake microbial communities from Ace Lake, Antarctica - Antarctic Ace Lake Metagenome 02UKL (SPAdes) (version 2) | ecosystem: Environmental > Aquatic > Non-marine Saline and...
GCGATGTCGGAAGTCCCGTCGCCGTCGTAGTCGTAAATCCAGGGTGGAATCACCGACGTAACCGGGGGCGTCGGAGAAGGTGTCAGGCTCCATTCGGCGATATAGGACGCACTCACGCCGCCCGCCGCACCGAAAGCTCCCCCCGCGTAGAGGTTGGATCCGTCCCAGGCCAGCGCGAAGACACAGCCGTTCATCGCCAAACCGACAGCCGACCAGGCGCTCCCATCCCATTTGGCGATTCGGGGATGGGGCACGCCTCCCGCCGTCCAGAACTCTCCCCCCGCGTAGAGGTTGGAGCCGTCCCAGGCAAGCGCGGTGACGTTGGAAGAAGGCGGGCCCATACCCGAACCGAGAGGCGACCAGGCGCTCCCGTCCCATTTGGCGATATTGTTCGCGCTCACACCTCCCGCCGTGGTGAAATCTCCCCCCGCGTAGAGGTTGGAGCCGTCCCAGGCCAGCGCGTGGACATCGGCTTGCATCCCCGAACCGAGAGCCGACCAGGCGCTCCCGTCCCATCGGGCGATATAGTTCGCGCTCACTCCTCCCGCCGTTTCGAATTCTCCCCCCGCGTAGAGGTGGGAGCCGTCCCAGGCAAGCGCGTTGACATAGTCGTTCATACCCGAACCGAGAGGCGACCATTGTTGCCCGGAGACCGGCTTTCCCGCCAACACCGACCCGGCGAGCAGGATGATACTTAACAGCGCAAACTTCTTCATAACCTTTCCTCCTTCTCCTGTTGTCATATATCTATAAATTTAACTTCTTGCCAGATAACCCTACCCCTTCCGCATATATGCTTACATTATTTAACCCCTTTTAGATATATGCTTATTAACTAATCATAATTTCATGAATTATCTAATACCCCCTTAATGAACTATTCAATAACTTGCACATCATAAAAGTATTCTGGGCCACCTAAGGCATTCTATTCTGGATGATTTCCACTACCTCATCATCTGGTTATCCCATATAACAAAAAAACCCGGCCGGATACAAAATCCATGGCCGGGTAGTAGACAAATTTTTTTGGTCAATCCAATTTTTCATATACTTGAAAGAGTAGAGTCCACACCAAGACTAAAAATATACCGACTACTCAGTCATTATTCAGGAAAATGATAGTTTCAATTAGAATAAAGACAACCGTTCAAATGATAATATCTTCTCCACTCTTTCTTTACAAGATAAATATCAGCTTTATTTACTCATGATTGTCAAGTATTTAATTCCTGGCTTGGGTTGTGGTAAGTTGCCACAAGTAAAGACGCCTTGACTGAATAATCTTACCCGGCAACACCATACTATAACTATTAACGATAAGGTCCGGAGAATTAAAGAAAAAATCTAAATTATTATTCGAAAATATTTATTGACTTACCCCTAATAATGTTAATAATAGTTACCATATGGTAACTATATTTAACATGCGGCGCTTTCATGAATTTTACATATCCTCTGGATCATATTTTAGGTCAACCTTCTAAGATAAAAATACTCCGATTTCTGATCAAATCCGGAGTATCCATGAACGGAAGGGAGATTGGAAAAGCAGTAGGACTTTCTCATGTCAGATGTCATACAATCCTCAAAGAATTGTCGGAACAGGGGATAGTGTCTTTACGCCAGATCGGCAGATCAACGGTCTACGAACTCCAGCAAAATCATATTGTTATCAAAGATTGGTTAAAACCACTTTTTAAAAAAGAAGAACTGCTGAAAAACAGTTTTGCCCGAACAGTTACTAATTTCCTATCGATCAAACCTTTATCTGTCATCCTTTTCGGAAGCATGGCGAAAAAGCAGGATCGGGCCGAAAGTGATATTGATATCCTACTGGTTATGCCCGATAACGTTAACCTGAAAAGTTGTAAAAAGGAAATAATCGGATTGGAAGAAAATATTACCCGACTCTATGGTAATCATCTTTCTCCCTTATTCATTAAGCGCGCGACCTTCGTCAGCAAGTTAAAATCAGGTGACCAATTTCTCAAAGAAGTATTAAAAAACGGTTGCTTAATATATGGCCTGGTTTTTTCTGAGTTACTGACTGATGAAAGCTAACAAGATCCAATAAAAAAAGATGCGTAAAGATGAATATCTGAATTATTGGAGGAAAGCCCAGGAACTGGAGTCTGTAATGCAGACTGCACTTTTAAAAAGTAATTGGGATGCCGCCGCTTTAAACGCTCTTCACGCGGCTATTTTAGCTAATGATGCTCTCTTAATTTTCTTCCATGGAATTAAAAGCAGCAGCCAAAAACATGATGATGCTGTTAAACTATTAACTTCCTTAATGAAAAGTTCCGACGCGCAAAAATATTCCAGACACCTCCGAAAACTCATTAATGAGAAATCTGTTGTTTCATATACGGGGAAACTTCTTAGCCCGGGCAGATCAAAAGAACTATGCAAGCATGCTCAAAGATTTATTACCTGGGTAAATTCGCTTCTCCCGTAAACCGGGTTTTACCCATTTATTCAGCTGTAAGTTTTAAGGAGGGCAAATGAAATTGATAAAAATAATGCGAACAATGACTCTTCTGGGAGCGCTGGGAATAATCATCCTGGGGTGCTCCAGCATCGTAACAACTTCGGAGTTCTCCGGGCAGATGCTCACCGAGAACGGTGATGAGCCGGTCGCCCATATCCACTCGGATATCTGGGGGATCTATTTTCTGGGATTCCAGTCCTGCCCGGTAATAACCGGGAGCTACAAGAAGCCGGGGAGTTACCACTTCTTCCGGGACACGGTGGACACCAATACCGCCGCGCGGATGGTGACCGAGAAGAGTAAAGAGATGGGGGCGACCGCGGTAACCGATCTCGATACCGACTGGGACAGCAGCTGGCAGACTTTCACCTTAATCTTCTGGCTGAAAGAAGCCCAGGCATCCGGCAACGCGGTTATTCTATCCGAGGAAGAGGAATCGATCGAAATCTCGGTCGAGTAGAAATAAACATGGCTGTAGCCGCGGTCGCTGACCGCGGACAACTGGAACCGGGGTCAACGACCCCGGCTACAGGAACAGACCGGAGTCTCTCTATCACTCCGGTTTCAGACCGGACTCGCCGGTGAGGATCCATCGCTCTTTCGCTTTCCCGGCTAGCTGATCGAGATCTTCCGCCTGACCGGGAGAGAGTATCGTCTTTAATTCCCCTATAGTCTTTCGAATAATCTCTTCGACCCGGGGCGCAGCCTGACGCCGGAGATCCATCCACTCTTCCTGACCGGATCTGACAATTTCTTCCGCCCGGAGCTGCTGCTGATCGGTCAGGTCCAGTTTCCGGGAGAGTTTTCCCATGATAAGTCCGGGAAGAGCCTGAGAATCGCCGCGGACAATACCGCTCACGACATGCCGGATATAAAGCGCGGTTCCGGCACTTCCCAGCAACCCCCCGGTTATAAAGATGATGATGAGGATGGTCCAGAATTTCCAGCGGATCATTTTACACTCCTTGTAAAGATAGTAATCACTCTAAGCCTTTTAATCATTCTAAAAAAGAAGTTATGGGATCAAAACCGGGAGTTCGGTTAGCACGGAGACGGCCAGTTCATTAAAGAGAGACCCCATGGCCGACCAGGCGCCGATGAAGAATATCAGCGACGCCGCCGCCATCAGCGGTACCACTCGGAATAATACCCGGGGGACATAGAACAGGTCCGCCCCACGCGCCCCTTCTTCAGCCAGTGAGCGGATCTCCGTCATTACCCCTTCCCGCCAGCTTCGATCCGGAGCAACCATAGGGGGATGGCAGTAAGCATCCTTCATTGCCACCGTCAAATGATGAATATTTTCTTTAATCTTTGTTCTTTTCATCGTTCTTTAGTTTCAACATCTTTTATCTTTAACGTTAAGTGAGCATCTTCGATGCGAACTTATAGAGCGCCTTCCTGGCCCGGTGGTTCCGAACCTTCATATTGGCGACGGACCACCCCATCAGCCCGGCCGCTTCCTTGACGGACCGGCCTTCCAGATAGACCAGGGAGAGTGCCATCCTATCTTCCGGGGACAGTTCCCCCAGAAGCCGGAATACCATCTCCCGGGCGAAGCGGCGGCGCTGGTTCAGATCATATTCATTCTCCGCCACGCCGGAGATGATCCCATCCAGCACCTCCCGACCATCATCGTCGGTAAACGAGGAGAACGACACCTCCTTTTTTCGTTTCTCCTTCCGCCAGAAGTCATAGCAGGTTCTGACAGCTATCTTCGAGAGCCAGTGCTCAAATGGCTTTTCAAAACGAAAGTTACCGAGGGACCGGAATGCCCGGCAGAAGACATCGTGCGCGACCTCCTTGACCCGGTCGGCAGGGATATGTCCTCTGACAATGCTGAAGACCCGGTTTTCATACCGGGCGATCAGTTCTTCAAAGGCATCGACATTCCCTCCGCGCACATCTTCGATAATCTTCCTGTCATCACGCCCAGCCACTATCGCATTCCATCCGACAATTGATTCGGGCTGAGCAGGTTTCTTTTTGACGGACTCCTCATTTATCTAATCGTCTCCTGATGGGGAACGGTTACTGATTAAATTAATGATATATTTTAGTATAGTAATTTGCGAGCAGAAAAGGATAATTAAACTTAGCCCTTACTTCTTTCGGGCAACGTTCTGATCAAAAGGTTGCGGTTGCGCGGCTCGAAACGTTAAACGGGGTACGGGTGCTGGCAGCTCGGCCCCGCAACCGTCCCACGCAACCGATTCGAGTTGCGCAACCGATCAACGATACCCGGGAATTTCAGAACATTTATTGTGCGCCAGCGGCGCATCAACCTCCGGCTGAAAATTCCGAAGCAGGAACAATGAACTGGAATCAACTTCAAAAGTTCGGACTGCTTATAGCGGTATTCATCCTCTTCCTTCTGATCCGTATCTTTGTTGCTTCACCCATTTATTTCATCTCGATGGATGAAGCGAAGTACCTTACCCTGGCCCAAAATTTCCCTCATCACACCCTCTTCAATAACCAGCTTTACCTGGTACATCCCCCCGGTTTCCCTTATCTGCTCAGGCTATTCTCACTGGTTCTTCCCGATCAGATCGCCGGAATAACGGTCTCTCTGGTATTCGCCACGGTGACTTTCCTGGCAATGGTAAAAATATTCCGCCTCTTCGGGAAAGACTCCTACTGGATGGCTATCGCTCTCTTCCTGCTCGCGGTATCGCCGCTTCAGATCTCGACCTCCAGGGTGATCTACAAAGACTCTCTCTTCTTCGGCCTATTTGCTCTCAGCCTCTTTCTCTTCCTGAAAGGACTTATCAGGTCAGACCGCCGGTGTCTTTACGGCGCGGGAGTCGTCGGGGCGGTCGGTTTCTTAACCTCGGACATTACCATTCTGCTGCTTCCCGCCTTCGCGCTGGCCTACCTTCTATTTCGCGGAACAGGGAGCAGGATGAGAGATGCCGTCATCCCCATCCTGATAATGTCAGCGTCTTACTCTTTCTGGATCATAACCCGGGTAATCATCTTTAATAATAATATCCTCTACCCGGTCGGGGTGGACGGGACAATCGAATATGTCCGGGATTTTACTCTTCGACAGCTATTTACCCCCCGCTACTTTCCGGCTACCTCCACCATGTTTAACTTCAGGATCGATTTCTCGGAGTTCCGGATCAATACCAATGTATATCCCCTCCAGGAACTATCCGGTATCCCCGGGATCGGCTATATAATCGCTTATATCTTTATCGGGGCGACCGCGATCTTCTCCATCTCCAGGGGCTTAATCCGGAAGAATTTCCGTGGTAATGAGTCCGTCTATTTCTCATTCCTCCTGATTATCTTCTTTATACCGGTCGTTCTCCACCCGGAACCGCGTTTTCTGATACCGATACTGATCCCGATCTGTTTTCTCTTCGCCCACGGGATTACACTGATCGCGGGAATCTTCCGAAGTCCCGGGATAGTAATAAAGACAACCGCTCTAAGTCTGTTGGCGGCGCTGACCGTTTTAACCGGAATCTACCTCTCCGGACACCGGCATCTGATCTTCTCGATGAAAAAGGAAGTTGAGATCCCCCGGACCGCGGAATTCATCCGGGAACTTCCGGATGACGGGATTATGGCCCAGGTCGGTTATCCGCCGGAACTCGCCTACCGGACGGGGAAACGGGTTCTGGCGCTTCCGATCACCCCCCGGGTGCTCGATGATTTTATCCGTCGGTATAAGGTCAGTTATCTCCTCTACGGCCAGCATTACCTGGCTCCGATCCATACCGATGATCCGACCCTGATCTGGTGTTATCATACGATTAAATATATCCGGGAACATCCCGAACGCTATCCAATCCTCCGGGTAATCGATGAATTTTATGAATCCGGTGCTCCCCCCGATCGGATATTTATTCACGCTGTAGCGATTGAGAAATAATAAATACTGGCAAATCACGATCCGAGTGTTATATTAGGAATTAGCGTTTTCGGCGCAAACTCGTAGTGCCCCGCCGTCGGCGGGGCCTTCGTCGGGCAGGACTGAAGTCCTGCACTACGAACTTATTGTCCCGATACTTTTATATTAAAAAAGGATAAAATCGGGATCCCGAAGTATTTCGAGAGAGGAAATTCTGAAGCAGGAACTTATCCGAAATATTGGTGATCTTCTTTTAACTTTTATTTATTGAGGAGAAATATAATGAGATATATTCCTATCTCCGTTGCTATTATAGCAGTCTGTATTGGGCCCTTCATTCTAACCGGCTGTGTCGGGCCGCAACTGACCGTGCCCGAGATCGTGGAGATGAGTGAAACGGGGCAGTCCGATCATGAAATCTGCAATAAAATCGAAGAATCAAGCAGCATCTACCGGCTGAAAGCCAGCCAGGTCGCGAAACTAAGTGAATTCGGCGTCTCCGACCCGGTTATTGACTGTATGCAGCAGACCTATATCGACGCGGTCCGCCAGGACCAACAGATGGAGGATTGGCAGAACTGGAGCCAGGACAACGACGGTTACTGGTACTGGTAGTAAGTTAGCGCCTTCGGCGCTAACTTAGTTTTGAACCAGGACCAACATAATTACATCAGATTAGCGCCAAAAGTTATTTTAATAATTTTTAAAGTTAACCTAAGACCCATGAAAAATCTTCTGATTATTATACTATCATTCCTGTTCATATTCTCATTTCCTATCTCCGTTCCGGCGCAATCGTCCGGACCGGTATATATTATTCCGGTGGAGGGGGAGATTGAAAAGGGATTGATCTGGCTGATCGAGCGCGGTATCGGGGAGGCGGAAGCGGCAGGCGCCCAGGCGATCGTCCTTCACATGAACACCAACGGGGGATCAGCCGCCGCCACCCAGGAGATCATGGAGCTTCTTACCCGGACCGATATCCCCACCTACACTTTTATCGATATTCGGGCCTTCTCGGCCGGCGCTTATATCTCCGTAGCCACCGATCATATCTACATGGCACCAGGTTCGATGATCGGGGCCGCCACCCCCATTGCCTCCTCCCCCCTGGGCGGCGCGGCCAAACTTGACGAAGCGACCGCCGAGAAGATGACTAGCGCCTTCCGGGCCATGATCGCGGCCACCGCCGAGCAGAAAGGGCATCCCCCCGAGGTGGTAGAAGCGATGGTGGACCGGGATGTGGAGATCCCCGACCTGATAGAAAAAGGGAAACTCCTCACCCTGACCAACAATGGGGCGGTTGAAGCCGGACTCTCGGAAGGGACGGTCGAGAACCTCGATCAACTCCTCGCGGCCAACAATCTCATAGACGCCCCCCGTCACACTATCAAGATCAAGCCCTCGGAGAAACTGGCCCGATTCCTTACCGGTTCCATGGTCACTATTCTGCTCCTGCTGGGAGGACTGGCCGGAATCTATTTCGAGATTAAAACCCCGGGGTTCGGACTGCCGGGGATCCTGGGCATTACCTGCCTCGCCCTCTTCTTCTTCGGCCATAATGTCGCGGGACTGGCCGGCTATGAAGAGATTGTCCTATTCGCGGTCGGGCTGACTCTACTCTTCATCGAACTCTTCATCACGCCCGGATTCGGAGTTCTGGGAGTCGCCGGTGTACTCTGCCTCTTCATATCCTTTATCGCCGCCATGGGGAAGGGTCCGGTTTTTGATCCTTCGACTCTCATCCACCCGAACTACTTTCGCGGCTTTACCAACTTCGGCGCCGCGCTGCTGGGATTTCTCCTGCTCCTCCTCCTCACCTTCCGATTTGTATTCGTCAAATCTTCTCCTCTCTATGATAAATTTGTTCTGACTGCGGAAGAGAGGCAGGATGAGGGATTTGGAAGCGCCGAAGAAGGACTCTCCCGGCTGATCGGCTCGCGAGGCATATCAGTCACCATATTGAGACCGGCTGGAAAAGCCAGATTCGGAGATCATCCGGTCGATGTGGTCTCCCGGGGAGATTTTATCCAGTCGGGAGAAGAAGTCAAAGTAATCGCCGTGGACGGAAACCGGGTGGTAGTAAAAAAAGTATGACCGGGAGAAGAATAGTCATTTATCGCTCTTAGGGCATGAGCGCGCAAGCAAAGGCGCCCCCCATAGCCTACTCCCCACTGCCTATAAAATTTGACGAATCAAACACAATATGATACATTTTCTCACATGATATCTCTGAAACAAGAATCATCAAAATCTTTCGGAGGGAAACTTTGCTCTGGATGATATTTCTCCTGGTCCTGGGACTGGCTATGGTCTGCCTGGAAGTCTTCATTCCCGGGGGAGTGGTCGGAACCCTGGGCGCGTTCGCCCTTCTCGGCTGCGTAATCCTGGCATTCGTCAGCCAGGGGACGACCTTCGGCCTCTACTGGCTAAGCGGGGTGATGGTGATCACCCTCTTTGGACTCTTCCTCTCGATCAAATACCTCCCCGGCTCTCCCGCTGGAAAGCGCCTCTTTCTCAACTCATCCGAGAAAGGTTACTCCGCCTCCGAGGGAGGACTTGTCGAACTATCCGGGAAGACCGGCACCGCTCTCACCGACCTTCGTCCAGCCGGCATGGTCGATATCGATGGGAGCCGGATCGATGTGGTCACCGACGGCGAATATATAAAGAAAGGAAGCAAGGTCAAGATTATTCGGGTGGAAGGGAACCGCGTGGTCGCGGAGGAAATGAATGAACGTCCAACCAGCCTCCGCCAAGGCTACGGCGGGCAGGCGTCGAACGCCGAACACCGAACTTCGAACGGGGCCTGAGCCTCGTTGTAGCCGCGGTCGCTGACTTCGGTTGACAAAGTCAATATTACCGACATCGGCTATAAATAAATATTAACCTTTCAAAGACATTTGTGTAATTCGCGTCCCCGCTTTCTTCGGGACAGGAATTCGTAGTTCATCAAAGAGGCCTCGGTGAAATAAAAGCGAATATCGAACCGCAGAATATTGAATTCCGAATGTCGAAGTAGAAAAAACAGAGCGAGGCAAGGCAAAGGGCAATAATTAGTAAAATTAGTGTGAATTAGTGGACTGCAAAGCCACCGAGCCGAGGCGAAACAATCAGAGTAATCTGCGTAATCCGTGGACTTGAAAAGGGGGGGCAGGTCGGGGGGACAATTATTGTAATATTATTGGACTGAAGTAGTTAGGAATTTTAAACCTTAGGAGGTTTTATTATGGGAGCCAATATAGCCGCGGTCGCGGGAAACATCGCGCCGCTTATCACTGTTGCTGTAGTTATCGTTGTCCTGATCTTTTTGGGGATCTTCTTTTATTTCCTCAAGGTCTGGATCCGAGCGATGGCGGCCGGGGCGCACGTCAGTCTCTTTAACCTGGTGGGGATGAAACTCCGGGGTATCAAACCGGTTATCATCGTCGACGCCAAGATCATGGCGACCAAAGCCGGACTGGTAGTATCCACCAATGAGATGGAGGCCCACTACCTGGCCGGAGGGGGAGTAGCAAAAGTCATCCGCGCCCTGATCGCCGCCGACAAAGCCAACATCGACCTCTCGTTTAAGAAGGCCTGCGCCATCGACCTGGCCGGGCGGGACATCAGGGAGGCTGTCGCGACCAGCGTCAACCCCCGGGTAATCGACTGCCCCAATCCGGAGAAAGGCAAAGCTTCAATCGACGCTGTGGCGATGGACGGGATCCAGTTGATGGCCAAGGCCCGGGTCACTATCCGTACCAACATCGACCGGTTGGTCGGAGGAGCGACCGACGAGACGATCATCGCCCGGGTCGGGGAAGGCATCGTCACCTCGATCGGATCGGCCGAATCCTACAAGAAGGTTCTGGAGAACCCGGATCTTATCTCCCAGCAGGTATTAAGCAAGGGACTGGACTCCGGTACCGCCTTTGAGATCCTCTCTATCGATATCGCCGATATCGACGTCGGAAAGAATATCGGGGCGGAACTTCAGCAGCGGCAGGCTCAGGCCGACCTGGAGATAGCCAAGGCCAAGGCGGAAGAGCGCCGGGCAATGGCGGTAGCTCATGAACAGGAGATGAAAGCCCGGGTCCAGGAGATGCGGGCCAAAGTGGTTGAAGCCGAGGCTGAAGTCCCCAAGGCGATGGCCCAGGCCTTCCGGGAGGGGAACCTCGGGATTATGGATTATTATAAGATGAAAAATATAAACTCCGACACCCAGATGAGAGACTCGATCGCGGGGATGGGAACAAAAGATACGAAACCGCACGGATAAGAAGTGCCTTAACTCGATTTATATAAATCGAGTTAGTTTCGAAAAATGCCAATAATCACAGGTAGAATTACGCGGAATTATATTGTTTGTGCCGCATCTTCTATAAAAAAAAGTGTTTTCATAACTTCGGCCCATATTTAGTTCCAAAATCAAAAATTAAATGTCGGCTGAAAATGTAAAACTATTATTTTTCGGAGAAAAATAATATATGAAAGGCGGAGATTGGATCTGGATTTTAGTTGTCGCCTTCGGGCTGCTTCGGCTGTTGATGCTGGCCAAGAAAAAGAAGAAGGCGGAGGAGAATAGGCCGACGACCGGTCCACCGCCTGGAAATCATCCCGGGCACCGGCCGGCGCCGAGAAGAGACGATCCGCTGAAATCATTCATCGACTCCCTGACTGACAGGTATGAGCATAACATCATGCCGGTCGAGGTCATACCTACCGAGCCGGAAGAGTTTGAAACACCTCCGCCAAGACTCCGGAGACCGCCGGCAGCCAAGAAACCCCGACCGGTTCGGGAGCCGGAGATAGAACCTCCAGTTCCAGCAATGCGTCCGCCGGTCGAGCAGGGAATCGGTGATCACTTCAACTTCTCCCGGAACCCGGTCATCCAGGGGATCATCTTCTCCGAGATTATCGGGCCGCCCCGGGGAATGCGGGGAGCGTGCCGGCTTCCTTCCGAACCACCGGTTTAAGATCAGATCCAGGGTCATCGTGATTTGGGCTCTATTGTTATTCCTCTCTGAAATAAAGGAATAAGGAAGATTATTTATCCACGCAAAATGACTGAGAACCCCACAAATTAACCATGAAAAATATTATCCGGACAGGAATAATAGCGGTGATATTTATCGCCGGATGCGCCTCAACCCCGCCGCCCACTGACGAGTTCAGCCGGATCGACACCAACTCGGACGGCTATATCACCTGGGAGGAATATAAAGTCTTCCGGCCGGAAGCAAAGCGAAGCGGTTTCCTGAAATCAGATCAGAATTATGACCGGCAACTCGACATCGGCGAATGGCGCATGGGAGTTGGTACTACCTTTTAACGACGGGCAGTTTACGGAAAAGAAAGTTGGCGATTGTTAGTTTAAAGTTAACTGGGGTAGATACAAGCATCTGGTGTAGGAGATGAAGAAAAACTGGTTGACCGGAAGGATAATCACCTATGAACTGATCGGATTTGTACTGGTCATTTTCTGTATATGGCTGAATGAGATTCTAGACATCCCCCATTACCTCCTGGGAGCCAAGCCCACTCCCATAAACTACATGGAAAGCCTGATCGAGTCGATCGCCACCATCATTCTCTGCGGACTGGTCGTATTCTTTACCTACAAATTACTCCGTAGGATCAAGCTATTGGAGGGCTTCTTACCGGTATGCTCCTGGTGCAGGAAAATCCGAATAAAGGACCAATGGGAAGATATGGAAGCGTATATAAGCCACCACTCAGAAGCCGACTTTACTCACACGGTATGCCCTGAATGCCGAAAAAAATATTTTGATTAACTCGATTTATTCATCATAAATCGGGTTAGTTTTGAAGAATAACAAGGATTAAAAGAAATTTTAATAATAACGGATATTCTGTGACCATCTACTATTCTCCTCCCCCTTCTCTCCGTCAGATTCAACGATCTTCAACGGTCTTTATTTTTCCCTCATACTCCCGGTAATCTCATCGAGCATCGAAGTGAGATACGATTCGTCCTGGAGGAAGTCAACCGATGCATCCAGGGGCAGGACCCGCGGCGGGTTAATGCCGTATTCGTTGTATATCTCATCTATATTACCAATATATTTATCGTATAGCTCGCCGATCCGGGAGAGATATCCAGCGGGGATATCTTCTCCTTCGGTATTCCGAATCCGATTTCTTCTCTGGAGCACCTCCACGTCATCGACCTTCAGATATATTATCAGCTGCTCGATCCACTCTTTCTGCATGGATCGATCGAGGTCATCAAGACCGCTTCTCAGCATCTGCTGATATTCCATCCACTGGTTATACCTGAGATATCCCTCTTCGAAAGAGTTGAGGCCAAAAGTTGAAGCCCCCCCCAGCATTCCTCGATCGAAGAAGACAATGCCCTTATGCTCCCTGGCAACGAAGTGGCGCCCGATCCGTCCGATCAAGCAGCTTTTTTCAAACCAGGAGGTATATTTTTTCCGGTCCCGATAGAAGAGCTGAAGCCAGGAGTGGTCGATAAACTCGACGATCATCCTGAACTCCTCATCATCTCCCAAAAATTCCTCGAATTTATTCGAGTGCTGGTTGATATAATTAACCAGTGTGGTCTTTCCCGCGCAGATATTCCCCTCGATCAAGACAACATATTTTGCCATTTTCTCCCTCCGGAATTTAGTGTGATATTTTTACCCTATCTGGAAAGTATAACAGGATCTACGAGAAGAAAGAAGTGCCTAATCCAGATTGTTATTCCCGTTCAATATTGCTATTCTTATTGCAGATAAACGGAAATCCCGATTTGCGGGGCTATATTGAACCGCAGAGAACGTAGAGAAAGATTTAAAAGAACTGACTCAGCTAATTGATTAAGTTATTGCTTTTTAGTACTACTGAAATAATCAGTTTTACTCGATACGCTTTATTTTCTTTCTCTGCGGTCTCTGCGTCTCTGCGGTTCAAATAAGTTGATAAGCTCTAAAAGAGAGGTTACGAGAGATGACAAAAATGTATCACATCCAGCTTGATAAAAAGATGATCCGGAACGCGAAGGTGGCGATCCTCCCGGGCGACCCGGCCCGGGTAATCAAGATCGGAGAGAAGCTCAGCCCGAAGAGCCGGGAACTGGCTTTCAACCGGGAGTACCGCTCCTGCCTGGTTCCGGTCGGAAAGAAAGCGCATATCCTGGTCATGTCAACCGGAATGGGAGGACCGTCCACCGCCATCGGCATAGAGGAACTTGCCGCACTGGGAATAAAGACCTTCGTCCGGATCGGGACGACCGGATCGATCCAGAAGAAGCTGAAGGTGGGAGATGTGGTAATAACCAGCGGATCGGTCCGCCTTGACGGAACCTCGACTCATTACGCCCCGCTCGCCTATCCCGCGATCCCGGATTTTTTCGTCACCCGAATTCTGGTCGAAGCGGCGGAGAAGGCAGGCATCTCATTTCAAGTGGGGATCACGGCATCCAGCGATACATTTTTCCCGGGGCAGGAACGATACGACTCTTTCTCCGGCTATGTAATCAGAGATTTCCAGGGGTCGATGAAGGAATGGCAGAAGCTGAACGTCCTGAACTACGAGATGGAGTCATCGGCGTTATTCACCACCGCTTCCGCCCTGGGCCTCCGGTCCGGGTGCGTCGCGGGAGTAATCGTGAGCCGGGCCTCCACGGAGAAGATCAAAAAGATTGATGTCAGGAAAGCCGAGGACAACACCATAGAGGTCATCCGGAAAAGCCTTGGGGGACTTATTTCTCTGAATAAATAAAACCGACAAAGGAGAACTGAATATCCAATATCCAACAAGGAATAACCAATGAAAAAGGAAAGACTCTACTATTTGCAGTATCGTTTAGTTTCCTATCCTGTTTACAAGTATCGAAACCGTCAGGAATAGTAAGGAGAGATAGAGACTGCCACCTTGGATATTGAATATTCCTTATTGGTTATTCAAAAAGGAAAAGTAGCGGAAAAAATAATAAAAAATCTCATAGCTCTTTAGGTCTATGAAAATATCCACCACCGACCTTGCGTCGGTGGAGATGTGACTGATTGCTAATATACCTACACAAAATAACAGAGAACCAAAAAAGGTAAAAGATGGCACGCGTAATAAATAGTAACAGCCCCGCCAAGCGGCGGGGACACCTGATGCGGACAGTGGCGGAAATACAGAGAAGACTGCTGCAGAAGAGTTCGGTTGACGGGGAAGTGAAAGATATGCTGGCGATGGCCGTATTCTGCCTGCGGGAGGTCCACTCCACGGTCCAGGAGACCTCCGAAGCCTGGGATGAGCGAGGCTATTGGAAGAAAGCGGCTGAATTCGAGACTGAATGGGAGTGGGCCGGAGAGACGGCCGAAAAGATCGAGGGGATCCTCCGCCGGGAGGATTGGAATAAGATCCCCGAAATCATAATGGGCCTGGCCGCCCACGTCTCCAAGATCAAGATCACCCGCCTAACCCGCGACCCTAGCCTCTGGGAGAGCTGCTGTCGGAAACTGATAGATGGGCAGTAGGCAGTAGGCAGTGGGCAGTGGTTTTAAACAATTAGCGAAGATTCGTGGAGATTAGTGGTTTCAAAAGGGGCCGAGAGGAATGGGAGGACGTTGAAGCATAAGAACGTTAAAAATAAAAGACGTTAAATGTCGGTGAAGATCGGAGATTGGGGAATAGGGAAGAGAAAAGAGCTGAATATCCAATATCCAACAAGGAATATCCAATGACCAAATTTTTTGGATACCAGGTCTAGAGGTAACT
>Ga0208648_1001990_pt1 | contig 15050 bp, 8 predicted proteins | sample AntAceMetag02UKL_FD_184772 | JGI IMG/M metagenome (GOLD analysis project Ga0208648, IMG submission 184772) | Saline lake microbial communities from Ace Lake, Antarctica - Antarctic Ace Lake Metagenome 02UKL (SPAdes) (version 2) | ecosystem: Environmental > Aquatic > Non-marine Saline and Alkaline...
TTGCTCTTGATAATGGGAAATATATAGAGGCATTCGGAATGGAAGTTAATACCGCCACATTCAATATAACAGTAGATGGCATAAAACTTGATGAGTCAAAAGCATATGTCGTACAAGAAAAGAGCTTTATTGAAACTGCAGGCGATGTTGTTAGCGGGGCTATGAGTTCTCTTGGTTGGAGCATAGGCGCCCTAAATGAGCTTTTGGGTGGTGGTGCAACAGCAAGAAAGTACTGGTACAAGAAGATGAAGGAGACAGATGCGGGCAAAGTCATAGATAGTTCTATTAAAGGGATTGTTCCTGCAGCAGCTGATTTTGTTGAGGGGGTCCAAAGCTCTCTTGGTCGTAGCGTAGGTGCAACATGGCAGCTTTTGACAGGTGACGCGACAGCAACAAAATACTGGAATGCGAAGATGCAGGAGTCAGTAACAGGCAAAGCTATTGACAAGCTTGGTGATAGGGCATTACCTGCGGCAGCTGATTTTGTTGATGGAGTTCAAAGCTCTCTTGGTCGTGGCGTAGGTGCTGTATGGCTGATTTTGACCGGCAATGAGACAGCAACAAAATACTGGAATGCGAAGATGCAGGAGACAGATGCAGGCAAAGCTATTGATGCAATTGGTGACGGAGTAGATGAAGCAGGAAAAGCCATTGGAAAACTAAGTGATGGTTTAGTTGATGAAGCAGGCGCATTATTTACAGGTATATACTGGTCTATGTCAGGAAGCTTTTTATCAATGCTAGCAGCTCCATATGCCGCATTAACAGGTGATTATAGGGCATTAGATTTTACATTAGATATGTCTAACACGGGTGTAGAGATAGTGCAGGATACAGTATCAGGTAAGATTGTTACTCAGCTATACGAACGATTGATAGTGCCAGCAGCGGATTTATTTATAAGTGGGGGCGCTGCCATATTACTTCCTGCCATTTCGTATATAGGTGGCTGGATGGGTTTTGATGTTCTTACAGACCAGAGGCAATACGAAGGCAGTTTTGCTGAACATATGTATCTTGAAGGCATAAATACAATGCGAGGTACCAATTATCAGCAATCCTCAGAAGTCTCTCTTCAACATGCTCTATTCTCTGCTGCAGAGGCTATATTTACTGTTCTTACCTGCGGTATTGCTGGTGGTGCCACGCGTGGCGCTGCTGTAATGCTCTCTAATGCCACAAAGAGTATCTTTGGTTTTGCTTCTAAGGCAATGAATTGGTTAGGCAAAACAAAAGTAGGTAGCCGAATACAAGGTATATTTAATACCAGCAAGGCATTGATTCAACCGATAACTACGCAAATAGGAGAGAGTGGATTGGTTAAAGGCATATCATATGGGATGAGCCGCATGGCTGCCCCTGTAAGCAAGATCTTTACTACCCATCCAGTTGTTAAGAGCATGACTCTGGGTGCAGGTCTATATGGTGCAGCAGGACAGATAAGCGCGAGATTCCTACCAGTGAATGGGGAATGGCTTGGTATTGGAGATACAATAAGCCTGATGGTAGAAGGCGCTATTACAATGGGGTTACTCCATTTAGGCGCTATATATATTGGCAAGGTTCTGCTTGCCAAAGGATTTACAGTAACAAGGAACCTCAACTCAGTATGGGGTAATAAGATTATTAAAGGCCTTGTTGATTATTCTAAGGATCCAGCTCTATTTGCGAAAACAGCGCTAAAATCCGCTATAAACTTCTTGTATATCAGCCCTCTATTTACATTGGCAGGTAGCTTTATAACGCCGTTATTTAAGACAATTTTCGATGGAGCTGAATTCAAATATGAATTACCTAGATTGGGTGAATGGATAGGGCAGGCAGCAGAGATGATGAAGACAGGTTTATGGCTTGGTCCTGTAATCGGAATATTGCAGATGCCTATTGATACAATCAAAGGCTTAGCGGATAAGTTAAGTGCGAATTTAGGGTACAGAATAGAGGCGATGTTTACCAAGCATACTGTTACAGGATTCTTGCGCGGCCTATTTACAAAAGACCCCAAGACATTGGCAAGTGCGCTACGAATGGAGATTTCTATGGGTGCTGGGGTTTCAAGAGGGATACTCCACGGCTCTTCATTTATAGGAAAAATGGATAGCGCGATGTTTATTACCAGTATTCTTACACTCGTCGAGGAGTCATCATTTACATTTATGACAAAAGTCTTAGGCATGGATCCTGGAGATAACGGTACTGCAAGAAAGATAGCTGGGCAGATCGCGTTTATTGCTCTGTTCTTCTTGCCTTCTCCTTATAAGGCGCCGCTAACACAGCAAAAAGCCATTGAGATAGATAAAGCTATGTCAAATGTGAAAGATATTCAATGGAATACTATCAAGGATGCTCGCAATGCTCTCTTGGATTCTGTAAACAACAGCATGGAGCTTCAGCAGATATTATCTAAACAAGCAATGTCAAAGTTTAAGGGTTATGAAAGAACTACTATTAGTGAGCTTAAGCGTGCCCTGTTTATTAATAACCCTGCAGATATAAGCAGCATAGCAAAGAGCAGGCCAGAGCAGAAGGTAGGTGATGTGTTAAGCTCACTTAAGGATACTATTTTTAGCAATGTAAAAATGGTTGAATTAGGTAGCATAAGAGCAGAGGCCAGGATATTGCATGCTGCAACAGAGATAAAAAGCATGAATCTGCAACAGGTTCTAGAGCTGGCTAAGGAGCCGAGCAATCTGCCTGAAATAAAGAAGTACGTGGCAGATAAAGCACAACAGGTTAAGATGGGAAAAGATATAGAATTTTTAACTCCAGTTGAAATTCGCAGCGCGGCAAGAAATTATCTAAGTTCACAAGTAAGCCGTGGTGAATATGTAGATGTCTTAATAAAAGACGCGGATATAACCAGAGACATTAGGATTGATGGCAAAAAAACGCGAATTACTATAAACAATGAGTTTATTCGTGATGGTGTAAAGCAGATAACAGATACCTTGATAGCGCGAGGTGATATTGGTTTAGAGAGAATAATAAGCAGGGCAGATGATCTGCTCTTTAAGAATTTAAGAGAGCCTGGTATCGGAGGATTTGGCCGTGGAAAGATTAGCCTGGAATCATTACGAGCGGTGGCAAGCAATAAAGTTAAAATAGGAGATAGCGTCAAATTAAATGGCAAGAATATCAAAGTAACGATCGTGTTAAGAGAGAGAGCAAGCACCGCGCTTGATAAATTATCAGAGGGATTAGAAAAAATAGATATCCAATTGAAACAGCAGACAACAAAAGAGCTACTTACTGATTTAAATAGCAAAAAAGAGGAATTAAGTAAACAGTTAAAAGATAAGGCAGCAGATGCAAAATTAACCTATAAAGAGTCTCTGCTTGAATCTATTGAGACATATTTAATGAAGCCTACTCTTAAGAATCTCTCTACCATGTCAAATCTTGCGGAAAAAGGTTTGACGCTGTCTTATCTCTATTCTCAAGATGCAAGGATACATTCTGTTGATAATATAGATCTTAAAACAGGAGAGATATCAATTGAAATGACCTTGAAGAATGGGTCAACACTAAAATTAGATAAGTACAAGCTCACTAGCCTAGACAATACCGAGATTGTGGATAATCCAAGGTTTAATAAATTTATCGATCCTATACTGAAAGCGGCGTGTGAAAAGGCTTATGCTTATAAGAGCATAAAAGAACAATTAGATGTTTTAAAGGTAAAATATAAAGGAAAAGAATTGAAAGATATAGGTACTGCTGAATCTAAAAAGGTTCTTAGTGATTTATTAAAGAATACTCAGGTGGACATGGAGTATCGGACTGCTAAGGAGGCAATTGAATACTTAAAGGGTATAATACGTATTGAGACCAGAAAAGGGATTCTTAATCCATTACTGCTGCTTAATTCACAATATGGTAAATTATTAGAGCAGGATCAGGTCAAGTTGATAGGCAAGCCAAAATTCCTCCTATCGGCAAAAAGGACAACATATAAAGAGGAACTTAATAAGTTTGAAAAAGGTGTTAGGATGGAGATATTTGAAGCTACAAGTCTATACGAGTTCTTAAAAAGTGAAGGATTGCACAAATCAGATAAGTTAATAGATATAAAGCAAGCAAAAGAAAGATACAAGACAAATCAAAAATTCAGAGATGATGTCGGGATACGTGAGACCGATCGTTTAAAAGAGTTTGCTGATCGGTGTGAGATTGTGAATAGTAACTTGAAAAGAATAGCGAATTTCAACATACGTTACGCTAAATACATAACAGAGATAGGCAAAATCGTTAAAAAAGGCGCAGATGGTAAGAGCAGAATGAATGCGATGGAGGAATTTATAGGAGAAGGAGGAGAGATAGGTAAGTTTCTTGCTGATATTAATAAAAATCTGAAACCAGCTGAACAGATAACAATTACTGAGATTAGACGGGAGTTTTTGCGCGTATTGATTGAACAGGCTGTGATTTCATCGGGCGTATTGGATGGGTCTGCCTTGCGACCTGCACAGGTTGAGATGATAAGCGCTATGTTGCGCGGCGAAAGCATAGGCCTAGCTATGGGAGCTGGAAAGAGTATTGCCGGTACAGCTGATATGATTATCCATAGAATACTGCAGGGCCGCGAAAAAGCCTGCCTGGAGATATTGGATGCCTCTGGTAATATAGAAAATTATACTGGCAACCCAGAAGCGGAAAAACTCCTTAAATGGGTAGGAATGGAATTCTATGATGTAGCAAAACACTACAAGTCTGGTAAGGTGTCAGGGATAGTAAAAGCTTATAATAATCCAGATCTCGTAAAGGTTCTGGATCCTACAACGCGCGGCCATCTACGGACTATGGCAGTTGCGAGTCAAGAAGGAAGATTAACTAAAGCTCTTGATAGGACAAGCAGGGTAGTTGTTGATGAGATACACAAGTGGTTATTAGCTGAGATGTCCACAGTAATAGGAGATGGCGGCAGCCCGTATGGAAGGTCAAACATAGAGAGGATGCAGAGGCTCTATGAGGCATTGGAGGAAGCTGTATTAGGTGGAAAGAATAATACAGTTACGTTTAATAATATTAAATTTGAATATAAGAGAGTTAAATCAGAGAGTGAATATGAAAAAGTGCGTAAAGAGATCAATGAAGGCCAGAAAGTTATGCTTGAATATCGCAACGCAAATGGCGTAAAAAAGAGTTTTTATCTTTCAGATTCCGCGATAAAAACCTTAATGAAAACAAGAGGAAAATATCAGCCTCATGAGATAGCTTCTCTGCTAAGAGGCATGGTTACTGAGGTAGTGTCAGGAGGTCTTAAGCTGGCAGAGGTAAACGGCAAGTATCGTGTCAAACCGATGAATACTAAAGGAGAGCCAGAGCTGGATATGATACTCAGGGATGTGAATCTGCAATTAGGATTTGCTTTCAAGACCGGAAGCTGGGAAAAAGCTTATAGGCCAGAGACAGTAGAAAGGTCAATAGGTAAAGAGCTTACAGATAATGTGAATAAATGGGTTGAAGTCAGTGAGACAACAATACAGACATCACTTTCAGCTATATATGGAAATGCCCACGCTAAGATGTCAGGTATGTCAGGTACTGTACTAGGGCTTCAACAGCTTATGCTGAATCGAATAGGCAGCAGGACCTATGATATAAGTTCTGAAAGGGTTGATCCTAAATCGTTTAGGATGGAGATAAAATCAGAAGAGATTAAATTACTAATAGAGAATATGGGTGAATATGATAGTCTTATACTCGCGGCAAAGGCGGAAGTAAGTATAGCGGAATTCCGTAAAATTGTTATAGAACTCGCGAAGAAGGGTGCGCTAAAGGAGTATTCTATTTATGAATTTGCCAACAAAGAGACGCCGATGAGATATAACCACGATAGAAAGGTATGGGAGAGCTTTGAGGGGGATATCAATAAATTGGCTAAAGATTCTGGTACAAAAGAAAACCCAAAAAAGAGAATCTTTCTTGTGAATGAACAAGGTATGACAGGCGTGGATTATCAAGGGAATTTTAGGCTTATTGCCAAAGACACACATCTTATGTCTGAGTCTGATATGGCACAACTATTAAAGAGGGTTGGCCGTCCGGGTTGGAATGCTGATAGGATACTTATGGTGAATGAAGTAGCCTTAAAATCATTAGTAGGGGATTTTCTTTCAAAACCACAGCTAATTAAACACGCGAAGAGGCTATGGAGTGAAAAAACCGGTGAAGAGATGAGCTTCCTTGCCGATTCTACAGCATTGGAACTTTTGAGCAAGGCAAGCAAGCTAGTTAATAGTAAGGGTAAATTTGGAGAGTTGACAACAGGACAGCAAAAAGATCTTATTCAGCTCTCTTCAAAGATTCAACAACTTTATGAGATAAACAGTTCTACGCGATTTATTATCCGTGATGTTCTTCAGGATGCTATGGTATTAAAGCCATTAAGGCAGTTGCTGGAATCAAAGGCATTAAACGCTGTGGATAGGAAGGCTGTTGAGAAAGAGATGTCAAGGATCCTTAATCAAGATCCAACAGGCGCGGATATCCAATTGCTGAAGCATAGCGCAGAGAATCCAGATGCTGTGTTTAAGAAGATTTTGAATAGTACTTATAAGGAAGCTATAGAGGTATTTAGCAAATTAAGCAAACAGTTGAGTGTAGGAATTGGCAAAAAATTCGCAAAAGCTCATCTGAAGGAGATCAGGAATACTAGGAATATGAAATTTGATGAGATCAATATATTTTATGAAGGAACATTCATGGGTTCTAAGTCAATGGTGGAAGTAATAGCTGCAGCCAAGTCACTGTCCGAACTTATTCTTCCTATGAGCAGGCCCGGAGGATCGCGCTCTGCCAGCGCTTCTGTGGATATGCGGGCACAGATAGCAAAAAGCGCACATTCTATAGAAAGCTTGCGCGGCAAGGGTAACACGACTCCGGTAAATGAGCAATTACTGCGAGAGGCAGTTACGATAAGGTATGGCGAGGATATTGTCGGAGCTATATCTAAATTCGCGATAGTGGCTTTAGATTTTGCAGATACTAAATTTGTTGGATTATTAAGCACCATTATAGACATCTCTTCTAATGTAGGGGTATCGCATAATTATCAGGTTATGAATAACGTGTTAGGGGTTATAGTAAATAGTGGCTTAGATAAGATAGACAAGCAGAAACTTATCTCTGCTATTGTGCCGGGGATATCACTTGATTTAGCAATTGAATATACAGATACAGTATCTTATGTCTCAGAGGCGCTACAAGAGGCTAACCCACGCATTGAATCTTTAAGTGATTTTTATGATGTAATAGGTTTCGCTATGCCGTATTACTTAGCATCTAAGATTACCGGAACTAATATACCTGTTTCTAGCAATGACTTCAATGTGTTCATGAGTAGGATTGAAGTGCCTCTAGCTGCTGAAGGTAATGATAGTTATGAAGTTCGCTTAAGGTATATGGAATCAGGCTCATTGCTGCAAGATCTATTGAGTAAGGCAAAATCAACTACGCCTGTAATAAAATCCATTATGCCGACATTGAAAGCTTTTGATAATGCTGCAGGATATTTTAGAAGGCAGAATGAATTACTTGAAGACAGAGATTTTGCTGACACAGGCCTTGCCAGAACTTGGTTAAAGCTTAATATGTGGTATTGTGAGAAGAGAGAAAAACGTGCTCTTAAAGCCAAGGAGTTGCAATCTGAAGAGCTGGTACCTGCGATAGAAAGCGTTACTAAGGGTTTGGATATATCTGATGAAGACAAGATCAAAATGCAGGAGCTGCTGTCTAAAATCCTTACAGATGCGCCATTCCATAAACATAGACTATTAACGGCGCTAAAAGCTCAATCAGATGAACAGCGCAATGTTTCATTAGCTGCCTTGCTAAAGCTGGTCAAAAATCCCAAAACAGGTTACTGCTATGTAGATATCAATAGGCTTATCGAAGGCATTAATAATGGGGAAGCGGCGATACCAAAAAACTTAGAAGATTTTATAGGAATAGGCATAATATATGAGAATTCAAAATCAGCATTCAACAAATCCCAGAAAGAATATGTTGCAAATCAACTTAAAAAAGGAAGTTATGAGGATCCTGCTCTTGCTGTAAAACAATTTGAGGCAGATTTTGTTAAAACTAAAAATGGCGGCATTCTGTATACAAAACTCGATAGCGCGAGAGCTGAGTTTGTGAAAGACTGGGCTGCTACTAATGGGTATGGCGATGATGCAGTTGTGATACCAATGGTAACTGATATAGCAAGGTTGCAGGATAAAGGGGAATTAAAAGATGTTGATCAGGTATTCGATGCGGTACGAAAGGCATATAATATTCAACCTAATGATGCCCCTACACCCGAACAGATAAAACCTCTTTTGTTATATACAAGGATAGCTGAGATAAGTAAAATTGATATGAATCCTCCTGATGAGATTGAATACTATGAGAAATTAGTCAGGAAGTATGGAAAAGAGAATGAGATGCTAGACAGTAATGGGTATATACCACAGCTTAAAGCTCTTTTAGAGGCAGGCTCAGGAGAAGGCGTTGTCATGCTAAATGTAAATTTCTCAGCAGGTACAGCTATAGCAGCAAGATCAAAATCTAACAAACTAAAGGTCGATGTTATACTTGAGAATGGAACGCAAGCTACCAGAAATCTGACTACAGTTGAGCTTGGCAGAAGCTGGTTAGATTTTATGGATAGGATCAAAGGGGAAACAGATGCAGAGTTCTTAGGTCAAGAGCAGCCTGTTCATGAAAAGACTCATACGAGTGATAAAGTTGAGACAATAGAGTTGATGGTAGAGGAGATGTTTAATAGATTCCTTACAGACGGTATACTTGTAAGAATGATATATGAGCTATATCCTGAGTTGAGAGAAAATATCGATAAGATATTCAAGAAACATGGAGAATATAAGAGATATAGTACCAAGAGATCGTATCGAGATGACTTTACAGAGCTTGATAAAGAAGGTAATAGAGCAATGAAATCGGATGAGGATATCTTGCAGGCGATTCTTGGCCCGATGATTACGGATAGAAGAGGATACATAGAAAGATCAAATGAAGCGGCGAAGAGCTATTATCTCCCGCTGTTAGAAAAGATGGAAAAAGACGAAAATATTCAGAAGAAGACAATAAATATTTTATTAACAAATATAAAGAAATTCCAGGAAAACGCAAATCCTGACGTGCTTAATGAGGCACGGGCCTCAGCTACAGCCGATTTAAATAGCTTGCTTAAATATTCTGGACAAACTGTCACAGGTGCCGGAGAAGAGCCCGTATCATCAACAGCAACTGATGCTCAGTCAGAACGGGCGCACGATCTATTAAAGCAGTCTTCAGCTGGCATTCCTAATGATGCTAAGGTGCAAGAGTTAGGCGTCTCACCTATCATGGGTGGCGCTATATCAAGTGCCTTCCCCGTTCAGGCGTTAAAAACAGAAATGCCTGGTTTGCAGGTTGCTGAAGAAAGCACAGTGACATATGGCGCCAGTCATAGCTCGATTACGCAGACTGGCCCAGAGCCTGTGACGGATTCAAAGAGTGCGTCAGCAGGCATTGACTATGTTTACATCCAGGCAGATATTATTAATGAATCAAGTACCATAGTGGAGACTTTAAATCAGATTAAGAACCGTATGCCAAGTACAGTATTTGGAGTATATGGCAATGATGGTGTTGGCGATGCAACAGTTAAATTAAAGAGTTTAGGTTTAGCAGTGCTGCCTAAGGATGCTGAACCAACTGATGTGAGGCGCTTTACAGTACTTGAACATAACTTGAGGCCAAAGTCGTTATCAGGAGATAATATTCGCTATATTACAGTAGATGATATTCATGTGCCAGTCATAGCGCTCTTAACGGCTATATTCAGGTACAAGGATATTTTTGCAATAGAGAATATATCAGATTCTGACAAAGAGGCGCTTTATGGAATGTTTGAACCTAATGCAAACGGTATAAGGATTAAAAAGCTTACCGGAGACAAGGATGACCAAAAACACATATTAGACCTAGTTGCTCAGAACGCGTAATGCTATGACAAAGGCTAACTACGTTATTCAACTGAGGGGGGGCATGCCATGGAAGAGAAAAGAAAACATAGGAGGATAGAGAGAAGCTTAATGTCATGGTTTAGGACTGTAAGTTTTGTTATGATCGGGAGATGTTTCAGTAAGTGGGATATGGTAACTGTGCGAAATCTTAGTGCCGGCGGCATGTTATTTAGTTATGATGATGCTATAGCAGAAGGCACTCTGGTTAATTTTAAAATTATTTTTCCCTTTTCCGCGCATGCAATAAGATGTATTGGTAGGATAATTAGCAATAGAAGGTCACGTGAAAGCTCATATTCAAAGATAAGTTTTATAGCAACACAGTTTGAAAAGATAAAAAAAGAGGACAAGAATCTTATTAATAGGGTAGCGAATGAGCTGCGTTAGAATTGAAAATAGTTAGTTATTTAACAAAAGACTTGAATATGCCTTATCAATATATTATAATTTTATAAACGTAGCATAGAACATATTGACCTTGAAAGATCGTTTTAATTGAGATATAGGTAATCATGATTATATATGAAGACATATTGAAGGAATTCCAGAAGCAGAAAGTTAGGTATGTGGTAGTTGGGGGTATTGCGGTTAATCTACTCGGTTCGTTACGCAGTACAGCTGATATTGATATCTTAGCGGAGATGACTGATGCAAACTTAAGAAAAATAGTCGTTATACTTAAATCAAAGGGGTACTGTGTAAAACACCCCGTTGACCCGATGTCTCTGGCCGATAAAAAAACAAGGCAAGAGTGGATTAAGGATAAACATATGAAAGCGTTTAATTTTTATAAGAAGAATTCTTTGAATGAGCTGGATATAATCATTGATTCGCCTGTGACATTTGAAAAGGCTGTAAAGACATGCAAACATTTTAAATGCGGAAAGATAACCATACCTGTTATATCTGTAGATAATTTGATGAAGATGAAATTGGCATCAAACAGGCCGCTTGACAAAATTGATTTAGAGGTGCTTCGGACAATAAAAAAAATAAGGCCTGAAAAATGATAACTAAATGGCCAACAGATAAAGACCGTATACGTGAGTATATGCATATTTCCTCAAAAAAGAAGATGGAATGGCTTTACCAGATGAGTAGATTTATGTATAAAATGTCGCTGTTCAAGAATGCACCTCTATATAAGGAGTCCATAAAAAAGTAAACGTATTCTAACCAGAGAGTAGGCGCAACCTTTTCCACTCTTTTGTTAACAAGTTGTTGACAACTTTAAAACTTTAAAATACGTTAAAGTTGTCAACAAAAAACAACAGGGGGACATATGAATAATGAAGAATTAAAAGTAGGATGCAAGAGAAGATCCGCCGGCGTTATAGCCTTTGCGGTATCAATAATTATTATAAGCATATTCAGACTTTTAGGCACTGGTAGTATTTCAGCAGGTTTTTCTCAGATATTGCCGCGAGTAGGCCTTATTCTTATTATTATATATTCATTAATAAGCAATATATTATATATAATCGGAGCGGTAAATGTATTCAGACTAAGAGAATGGGCAAGAAAGCTTATTTTGATTCTTACAGCATTGCAGTTACTTTATATGCTTATAATATCTATCCCATTAAGCAATAGATCAATAGAGTTTATGAGGAGCTCGCCAGATACGCAAGAGAGGGTATGGGCCGGTTATACAGCTATCCCTGAGAATTTGAGGCTGGATAATGATGTTACAGAAGAAGAGTACACTGTATTAGTATTTAAGAAGCTATATCAGACAGCTCTTATTGTAAGGATAAGTTCAATACTTTATCTTTTGTTGGTACTACTGTTCTTTACTCGGGCAAAGGTAAGGAAGCAGTTCTCGGAGATGCGTGTTTTATCTAATGAATCAGGCAAATAAGAGATATGTATCCATACATCTCAATAGGCAATATTAGTATACATGCCTGGACGCTCTGCCTTAACGTGAGCTATGTAGCGGCAATCGCGTTGGGGGTTTATTACAGGCCTAAGGATTTTGCTCTGTCTCGTTTGCAGTTATTGGCTGCTGGTGTAATATTTGCGGCATTTGGCTTTTTCGGGGCAAGAGTATTTGGCATATTGGTAAACTATATCAGTCATCCTGCCGCGCCATTACGCATCGTAATGAGTAGAGCCGGCATGGCGTATTTAGGTGTCCCGTTATTTGGATTTATAGGCCTATGGATCTTTTCAGCTATAACAATGACATCTTTTTTAAAGAACGCTGATTACATAGCGCCTTTTCTTATGCTTAGCCGGGCTATTGGACGCATCGGATGTCTGTTGAATGGATGCTGTTTTGGGATTCGATGTAATATGCCATGGGCTGTTAGCATCTATTCAAAACCTGGATTCAGGCATCCCACTCAGATTTATGCCGCGATAGCAGCGCTTGCCATATTTATCACAATGTTTATCCAATACAAAAAATTAAGACAATATAAAGGCGCTACTTTTTTCTGTGTAATAGCATTATACTCCTTAATGAGGTTCTTTAATGAATTCCTAAGAGCGGATAGTTTTTCGGTTTTTGGCGCAATAAAGCTTTCGCATCTTGTTATGCTATTGATCTTTATCGTGGCATTAATAGGCCTACTTAATTCACTGAAGAACTTAGAAGGCAAAAGGACTCTTTTAAGGAGCACGCTTTTTTATTTTTTATCCTCACTATTCTGGGTATCATTTATGGCATTAGGCATACTTACATCTATCAGAGCAACAGGTTTTGTTGCTCCATCGATTTCACGTTTTAATACACCTGCTACGCAGGTAACTACCCAGCCCCCAACCATGCAGAAATAACTTAAGAACAGTTTTTAAGCACAAGCAGGTACTCCTGTCAAATCTTATGAAATCAATTTAAAGCTATTGACATTCATTGTTTTCTGGTGTATAGTTATTTCGGAAAATAACCATTTTTGATTATATATAGAAACATAAAATAGGTATTGCATGAATTACTTAGAATTCAAAAATTATGCGATGAAAGTACCAATAATCTTTAGCAGAGACGTACTATTGCATAGTAATAATAAGCAGGCAATTCGCAATCAATTGACCCGCTGGTCATCAAGAGGACTGCTGATCAAGCTAAGGCGTGGCATTTATATCTTAAATGAAGCCGATAGAAAGATTCCTGTATCTAAAGCTTATATTGCTAATCAATTGTACGGACCTTCATACATTAGTCTCGAATATGTCTTAGGCCATTACGGCCTTATTCCAGAACGCGTTTATGATGTTACATCTGTAACAACAAAAAAAACTATGAGTATTCAGAACAGCCTTGCCGACTTTGCCTATTCTCATCTTAAACCAAAAGCATATAGAGGATTTGAGGTATTTAAAGATGAGAGTGGTTTTAGCTATCTTATGGCAACGCCTGAAAAAGCTATTCTGGATTTCATTTATTTCAATATGAAAAAATTTAGACAGCCTTATAGAAAAGTACTTGAGATCTCATACAGGTTTCAGAATATTGATATTCTTAGGCCTGAGAGGCTCAAGATGCTTGTTGAGTTATTTGATAACAGGAAGATGCGGGAAATTAGTCAAGCATTATTAATATGGATTGAGGAGGAAAATGTAAAATGATTGAATATCTCAAGCAGCAGGTTGCATCTGAGCAGATGCAGGAAGCTAAGATCAATAAGTTGCGAGAAGAGCTCCAACTATTATGTTTAAAAATAATAAATGATAGAGGTTATTTTTCACAGTTAGCCTTTGTTGGTGGTACCGCGCTCAGGGTTATTTACGATATGAGACGATTTTCTGAAGATTTGGATTTTTCTAGTGTCGATAAAGCTAATTATAACTTTAATAATATCATCCAAGCTATGGAATATGAGATTAAACTGAATGGCTTAACATTAGAATTAAAAACTAAAACTCAAAAAACTGTCCAGTCGAGCATGTTGAGATTTCCAGGACTGTTAAAAGCGATCGGTGTGGCAAATCTTGATAATCAGAAACTTTCAATTAAATTCGAGGTTGATTCAAATCCGCCAAAAGGAGCAGATCTGGAAAATAGCGTAGTTAATAAATCGTATCTATTAAATATTACGCATTATACCTTGCCATCTTTGTTCGCGGGTAAGCTCCACGCGTGTTTTTTCAGAGGATTTATTAAGGGTAGGGACTTTTATGATTTTCTTTGGTACTTAGGAAAAGGGGTAATGCCTAATCTTAGTTTATTGAATAACGCTATTAAGCAGACACAGGGACAAGATTTGTTAATAACCAAAGAGAATATCGGGGAATTTATATCGCAACGATTAACAGATATAGATTTTCAAGCTGTACAAAAAGATGTTGGAAGATTTCTGGAAGATAAGTCAGAAATAAAATTATTAAATAAAGACGTAATGTTAAATGCCGTTAAGCAGTGTTTTAATGAGAAATGATGCAGAGAGAGCTTATCTCTAGAAATAGTTTGGAAGCAGTCTCTTTCTGCTTAAGGGAAAAGCTTGAAAATTTAGGAATTATGGTGTATATATTAAATGAAAAATTATGATTCTATCATATGACCTTAATAAAATTAAATTTGCTACTGATGAGGCTACGTTTAAGCGTGCGGTTGGTTTATACGAGAGCGGTAAAGTGACAGAAGTAGATCAGCTGGGAGGTTATTATTCTGCTGTTGTTCTGGGAACGAAACCGTACCATGTTTCCGTATCAGCACGCAACTATAAACATGGTCATTGCACTTGTTACCTTGGAGAAAGGGATACGCTTTGTAAGCATATGGTTGCTTTAGCGCTCTATGCGGTTATGGATGGAAGGCCATTAGACGATGGGGATAAAGAGCTTTGCCATCAAGTTGAGTGCAGTAGACGACGCGAGGCGCTGAATAAAGAGGAATTAACAGCGGTTAAGAGAAACATCACTGAGTCTATGCGATACATAAAGCCTTATCGCGGGCCATCACGTACCTGGTTTGCTAATCAAGATTCTTTGCGTGAAGGGTGCAATAGGCTGTCAGAGATTGTTTTTGGCTTGTCGGTTAATAGGCAAGCAGCTGATCTTTTGGTCAAGCTGCTTTTACGCTTAGAA
>Ga0208648_1001995_pt1 | contig 15028 bp, 8 predicted proteins | sample AntAceMetag02UKL_FD_184772 | JGI IMG/M metagenome (GOLD analysis project Ga0208648, IMG submission 184772) | Saline lake microbial communities from Ace Lake, Antarctica - Antarctic Ace Lake Metagenome 02UKL (SPAdes) (version 2) | ecosystem: Environmental > Aquatic > Non-marine Saline and Alkaline...
AATTTGTAAAACCAAAATCTATTTAATAGTTACTTTTTTAATTAAAGTAGAGTTGACTGTATTTATTTTGAAAATATAAACACCGGCTTGATAATCCGAGGTATTAATTTTCATTTGAGTATTATTTACTTCAACATTTAATAAAACCTGACCTAAGAAATTAAGAACCTGTATGTCGTTAATAATTTCTTCTGAAACAATATTTACATTGTCGTTTGCAGGATTAGGATAAATTGAAAGGTTTTCATTGGCTGAATTTTCAATGCCGGTGGTTCCTTTCAAAATATTAACTATACTATATTCGCCATCTGCTGATGGGAATACCTGATCCGTATAAGCTTCAAAACCTGATTCAAAGTAATAAGTTGAAACAACTTCCATTTGATTTTCATTATCCCAAACTTTTATTGAGATATCGTTTCCTGCATTATAACCCTCTTCGTTAGTTAAAGTGCTGAATAAAGGTAGGCTGTTTTCAAATGTATTATCCGAACGAATAATAGTTGAACCAACAAATACATCACCATCATAAACAGCAACTTCGTCACCAATTTCCAAACCTGAAACATACATTGTATAAACAGGATCGGCAGCATTACCACCCTCGAAAACAAAATGTTCAATTGCTTTAGGTGTAAGGTTCGATAAAGTAGATTTTACGGGAATATTATAAACCAATACATGATCGGCAAACATTTTAACAAGGTATCCTTCGCCTGGTGTTGCGTCACCAATTCCATTCACCCAGTTAGGCCCGATTTTTCTTAGCATTTCACCATTTGAGTTTCGGATATAATCTAAATCATCACCCAAAATTCCATCAAATGCGTATAATGCATCAATGGCTTCGCTTGGAAGATAACTTACAAATTGAAAACCTGAAACCAAATTAATAGGTGTTGAAGATGCAACTTCTACACCTGAAAACTCAAGAGTCTCATCTCCGAGCATTTTAAATAAATATCCTTCTGTAGACATCCAATCACCTATTCCGTTAACCCAGTTAGGCCCGATTTTTCTTAAAACAGTTCCTCCAGAGTTTCTGACAAAATCTAAGTTATCATTTAATATATTTTCTAAAACAACAAGCATATCAGTATCTTCAGTTTCGACACAAGTTGAAATAAACTGATAACCTACTATTAAATCAATACTTTGTGTTGCAGGAGTAACTCCACCAATTAATCCGAAGAACTCAAGATATTGTTCCATTAATTCTTCCCGTCCTGTATCCAATGCATTTAATCCACCGAATTCAAATGAAGCACCAATGGTTTTATAATCGACGGCATCATATGCAACACCGCAACCATAATTAGGTGATTGGTTTTCGAGTATCAGAAATGCAGGGGCAGTAGCTCCGATATGGTCAATCCAGCTATTATCACCTGAGTAGGTAAAAGACATACCCTCAGTAAATGAACCTGCCTGGCCGTTAATAGTTCCTAAGTCACTTGAGCCGTCAGATTGTCCGTCAATATTAAACATTGCGTGTACATCGGTTTGATCATCATAATACCATGTGTCTCCACCTTCCATATAAAGTTTTCCGCCACTATTAAGGAAAGCAGCGAAAGCTTGTCCTTCACTACTTGACAGAACGTAATTGTCGGAATAAATTCCAAGACAAAGGAAAATAGAATTATATAAACTCAGATCGGCAGGAATACTTGTCAAATATTCGCAGGCAACATTAAGATTACCAATAGCAGTTTGCATTTCGGGGCCTGAAGAATTGTTTTCATCAAGATCAATAATACAAACAGGAATTTGTCCGACCACAACTGAGAATTCACCTTCACCACCTATTTCGCCGGGTGCTTCGATGTTCACTTCAAAAGCAGCCATGTGGCCGGTAGGAGTTCCTGCATCAGCAGAAACACTAAATACGCCGCTTACATTTTCTTCCGGATCAACTGTTCCATAATTTTGGGGAACAGTATTAACTGTAACATACGGATCGGTTGAAAATAATGCTGTAACAACATCATTAACTAAAGCAGAACCGGCATTTGTAATTGTTATAGTAAAATCTTTTGTTTCACCCGGATCAATTGTTCCCGATCCTGAAATCTCAAAACCGACAAATTCAAGAATTGGGGCATGAGCAATAAGTGTAAATGAACTTTCCCAGATATCTGTTCCGTCAGTGGCAACAACATCAAACATTATTGCTTCTCCGTCAGGAATATTTGTAGCAATTTCAACAGTAAAACCGTCGGTGATTGAAATAATTTCATCAATACCTATATTACCGTAATTTTCAGTATCATCTATTATAGTTAAGAATTCATTATCGCTTGAAATTGTAACATCAACATTATTTGCAATCTCAATACCAACATTTTTAACAGCGATGCTTAAGTTTGCTGTTTCGCCATAATCAAGTTGGCCATTTCCATCAATTTCACAAGCATTATAAATTACATAAGGCCCCTCAGGAGGAACGATAGTAATATTATTATAATATGTTTCAGTATTTAAACCTGTAACAACTAATAAAGCTTCACCTGGTAATAAATCATGTTCAAGACTTATATGTCCTGAAGCATCAGTTACTGCATTATAATATTCACCATTTTGCGATAAGCAAACCATTGCACCGGCAACAGGATATCCGTTGGAAGTAACAATAAGATCGTAAGGCATACCGACAAAAATAACTTCGTTCGATAAAGCAAGAGGTGCAGGCTCAACTGTACGAGGTTGAAGAGCAACATCACCAAAGTATATCCATGTTTTTACAGTTTCCCAATCGCTTCCACCACCTGCTTCTGTTGTCATTAAAACAAAACCGTTAAATACAACTGCACCGAGAGTAGCTCTTTGCTCATTAGTGTTAATTCCACTCTGGTAAGGATGAGCAGTATAATCATAGCCACCTATTATAATATCGTTAAAATAATCTTGCCCTCTCATTGGAGGGTCCCAATCTTGATTGATAGTTGACATTAAAGTTGCAATAGCACCTCCATTTTCTTTTTTCATCCAAGCCTCAGCAAAACAATCACCTGATGTACCTTGAAATGCGCCGTTAACACAAGCAACAGAAAAAATAAACGGCAACTTGTTTCCATTTGATAAATTAGCAATATGACTATTACTAAATCCTGTTGATCCCCATGAAGTTGAAGAACCATGTCCGCAATAATTAATTATACTAACTCCTGAATTGATTGCGTTAGTAACCATAGAAGCAGTTCCTGATGGATCATAAGCGGTTATGAAGTTATCATATGTGTAAGTTTCAAGTTTGTCGTTATAAATAACATCAATATGTTCGTCATCATCTTCGTCATCATCACCAGGGCCTTGATTGGAAGCAACTCCTAATGCACTTGAGTACCAGCTATCATTATCCGGATTTTTTTCGTATTCAATTGTTTTATTAACCTGAATTGTTACATGTCCGGGATTATTAGCAGAAAAACGTCCTATACAGATATCAGCGTGGTCATCACTACCAATAACACAGCCTAATTGAGGATCAATAGGTGCTCCGCCCATATTATCCGATTTAATATCAGCCCAGTCGCCAACTAATTGAACGTATAGTATATTATTATTGGAATTATATCTGTTTTGGACGAGGGTTTTCACGTTTGTACCTGTTGTAACAACTTCTTTATAAACACTATAGCCTTTTTCTTTTTTCCAATCAATATAAGGTTGAATAGCGTCCTCATCTCTTGCTGTTGTAATTACAAGAATATCTCCATATTCTCCAATTACAAGATCATCTCTGTTTATATTATAATTAATAAAAACCGAGTTGTAAATTCCATCCATTTCCCTAACAATTTCATTTGATTTTATCGGTAAAGGATTAATTACTTCTGTTTCATTTTCTATCAATTCAACAGTAAGATTTTTATAAACTCTTAGTACATTTTTTACTGCATTATATCTAAAAGGATAAACATAAACACTTGTTCCTCTGACATCTCTTAAAATAAAAGGGCTAGTGTTTGTTGCAAGATTTTGAGGATACCAGTTATCGCGAATTGAACTTGGAGCGATAACATAAGGCACGGTAGAAGGATCCTGATCTCTGTAAATAACTCCTCTTGAAGGTAAAAGCGGATACTCCAATGAATATTCTTCATACTCCCCTTCAATAATATTTAGAGTTACATTTTTATCAGCAGATAATTGTACAGTTGAACTTATTATGGGCAATTGTGCAAAACCTTTCAACTTGGTATTAACACTTCCAATAAATTGAATCTTGGTATAAGTTGTACCGTCAAAATTGACTTCAGTCAGGCCATAATCTCCAACACTAAAGTTCAACTCATAGACATCTGCTTTAGTTTGAGCAAATTTCACATCATAAGCATCAGAAGCCATGACGCATGTAAAGCTGAACAAAACAGCAATCACTAAGATAAAGTTTCTCATAATTAATTTTAATTTGTTATTTAATTGTTATTAGAATTTTTTAAGTTTTGATTTTTCTTTATTAACTATCTTACAAAACAAATGACACTAAAGAGTTTAAAATGGTTGCACAAAAACATGTATAATTTCATAAATATACAGTCTTTAATTTCAGTAACAAGATTCTACGGCGGTTTTAGTGGAAAAGGGGAAAACAAAAATTAGCTAAATACTCGAGTTGAGTAGATATTGAATATTTCCAATAATCAACAAAATGGTTTTTTGCTATTTGCCTTTTAAGTTAGATTTAAGGTTTCCAGCCCTTCACCGCAACTAACGGCTATTGTTTGGGGATTTGAAACCCAATAAGCAGTTAATCATCTAAAATCAAAGACTTTATTTTTGCTTCATCATGAAGATAATTATGAAAGTCGATAAACTCATTTTTTGAATTAAACCATTCAAAAACATCATATCTTCTGATATTAGGCAAAAAAAGAACACTCAATAAGCAACATGCAATAATCAATAAAAAAGTAAAGAAACAGAAAATAAAAATCCATACGGACTCCATTTAGCTGTTGAATATTGAGTGTTGAGTGTTGAATGTTTAATCCGAAAAATTGAAAGATTACAACAATCAGAAGATGTTAGTGTTAAGGTTTACAACCCATTCGGGATTTGAAACCCATAGTTTATCCATAGTTTAAGAAAAATACTCCCTCATCCTATCAAAAAAACTTTTGTCTTTGTTGGTAGGTTGGGGTTCGAAATTTTTTGATGCAGAAAGTTTTTCAAGTATACTTGTTTCTTCCTTCGATAATTCTTTTGGAGTCCAGACATTTATGTTTACCAAGATATCGCCTCTGCCATAGGAATTAATATCAGGCAGTCCTTTTCCTTTCAGCCGCAAAACTTTTCCGGCTTGAGTTCCAGGGTTAATTTTAATCCGTGCTTTCCCGTCAATTGTCGGAACTTCAACCGAGCATCCTAAGGAAGCATCAGGGAAACTGATATAAAGATTATTTAATAAATTTGAACCGTCTCTGATAAGCTCGGGATGTTGAATTTCTTCAATTAACACAATCAAATCGCCGGGAACACCGTCTCTTGCACCGGCATTTCCTCTACCGGAAACCGACAATTGCATACCCTCGGAAACTCCGGCAGGAATTTTTATAGTGATAGTTTCTTCACCATTAACAATACCGTTTCCTGCACAATCGGGGCATTTACGAGAAATTGTTTGCCCCTCCCCTCCGCAGTGTGGACAAGTGGAAGCTGTTTGCATTTGTCCGAGAAAGGTGCTTGTAACCCTTGTTACCTGTCCGGTTCCATGGCAAGTTGAACACGATGTGTAGGATGAGCCGTCTTTGGCACCTGATCCCTTACATTTTTTACAAATAACGTATTTGTTTACTTTAATCTTTTTCTCGACTCCTTTAGAAATGTCTTCGAGAGTAAGCCTTACCTTTACACGTAAATTTGAGCCACGGTTAACACGTCTTCTTCTCTGAGTTCCACCTGAACTTCCAAAACCTCCAAATGCATTTCCAAAAATATCGCCAAAGTTGCTGAAGATATCATCCATTGTCATTCCGCCGCCAAATCCGTTTCTTCCTGAAGCCCCTCCCACTCCTGCATGGCCAAACTGATCGTAGCGTTGTTTCTTATTCGGATCGCTTAGAACCTCATAAGCTTCGGCAGCTTCTTTAAATTTTGATTCAGAATCTTTATTATCAGGGTTTTTATCTGGATGATGTTTTAAGGCCTGTTTGCGATATGCCTTTTTTATTTCAACATCAGTAGCCTCCTTCGACACTTCAAGTATTTCGTAATAGTCTCTTTTTGACATGAGTTGCTTTCTTAATCTTTAAAAAATAATTTATTTCCCAACCACGACTTTTGCATAACGAATAATCTTACCGTTAAGCTTGTAGCCATTTTCAATAACGTCCACAACTTTTCCCTTTAAATCATCGGAAGAAGCCGGAATACTCGTTATCGCTTCATGGTGATCGGTGTCAAACTCATGCTTAAGTGACTCAATTTTTTCAAGGCCTTTTGATTCAAGGGTCTTTCTGAATTTATTATAAATAAGCATAATTCCATCTCTAAAACTTTGAATATCATCTGATTCATCGAGAGATTTTATGGCACGTTCAAAATCGTCTAAAACCGGAAGTAAAGAAATTATAAGCTGCTCGGAAGCAGTTTTACTTAAGTCGATTTTTTCTTTTATTGTACGTTTTCTGTAATTATCAAATTCAGAAAAAAGTCTTAAGTATTTGTCATTTAGCCCGTCATATTTTTCTTGAAGCTCGTTGTATTTATTTTCTTTTTTCTTGCTTACTTTTTTCTTTTTATCCGATTTGTTCTCACGAGAAGAATTTTCAATTTCTTCTTCATTATTTTGCTGATTGCTATTTAAGTTATTTTCATCCATATACATCAATTTTCTAATAATACAATTCTAATTCGGATGGAATTCCGAACGCTTTTCTGCTTAGCAAATTATTTGCCAATTTATTAATTAGGACAAATTGTCATAAGTTATGAAACCGGTATTCGGAATTTAATAAAAAAAACAAAATATTAAATCTTACTAAAAATGCTAAAGTTCCTGAGATTAAAATTTAATTCATTAGTAATAAAAACAAAAATCACCCGGAATTATTCCGACATTAAAAGAATCTACGGGAGTTCCAATATCTGCATTATAAGAAAAAACAATACCGTTTTGAACATAATCAAGAGCATCAGCTCCATAAATCCTATTAAAATTTTTGTCGAATGCAAGGGCATAAAAAAAGTTGTCCCTCTGTATGAATGGAGATTGTGGTAAAATATTATCGCCTATTTCCATTCGATATATGCCACCCGGATAATTATAAAACAATACATCTGCTTCAGAATTGATTATAAGTTTTTCTGGGTGATTTTCAATTGATGGGAAAATGAATTCCTTTATTATAGAATAATTATTAACATCAATACAAACTAATTTACCGTGAGTGTTACTCGTGTCAGGTATCCCATTCCAACCCTTACCCGAGCACATTATCCATAAGTTATTATTCTTGTCAACTTGTATCCCTGATGGTTTTTCTCCAATTACTCGATTTTCTAAGACCGTATCAGCCTCGCAATCAATGATAGTAAGCACACTATCAATTGAATAAGCGCCCTGATTTAAAACAAATACTTTGTTGTTAACTTTGATCATTCTTTCCGGGCCTGTACCGGTTGGAAGTTGTTTTATAACAGAATTTGTATTGAGATCAACAACAGCAACTATATTATCCCAGCTACTTATATATGCCTTGCTATCAGATATTCCTAAAAAATATCGTGGTAAAACGATGTCTTCGATTGTTGCAATTGATAGGAATGTTTTTGCATCGACAACCTCAACTTTATTGAGATTATTAACAATGATATAAGCCAAATCCTGATAAACTTTAATGGATTGAACAATATTTCCCAAGGGCCGATTATTCACTTTTTGAAAAATTTCATTTTCAACTCTATCGTTTACAAGGCTCTTGAAACTTATTGTTCCTGTTCCCGAACTAAATGGGCCTTCATTAGAAACGAAAACACAGTTTCTATAATCTAAAATTTCAGAACTTGTGTTATTATCTTTCTTACATGCTTGAAATGTTACTAAAAACATTAAGCAAAAAATTAATGCTTTAAAATCATAATTCTTCATACCTTTTTCTTTTTTCTTTTAAAATTCTAAGTTTAATGTTATTTCAAATGATCTGCCAGGCATTGGCCTGTATTTAATCACTTGATAATCTTTATCAAAAATATTGTTAATATTAAATTTCAAATTTATTAGCTTTCCATCAAATTCAAAGTTTTTAATTACATTAAAGCTTGCAATTGAATAAGAAGGAATTTCATATAAGTTATCTCTTGAAGTAAATACCTTTCCAACCCAATTATGATTATAGGAGATTGACCATTTATTATAAATTACCTGCAATTGTGCCGAGACATTATGAAGCGGAGTATAAATTAATTGCTTTTGATATGTTTCATCATTTTCATCTAATTTCTTTTGATAAGTCGATTTTGAATAAGTATATGCTTCTGAAATAATTATCTCTAATTCTTTAATTTTTAAATTTGTTTTGCCTTGTAACTCAACTCCTCTTGCCCAAACTTTTTGCACATTATCAACCGACCAGAAATTTTGTTTCGGTATCCACATTATCATATCGTCTATCATTGAATTGTATGCTGTAATTGAAAATTCAGAAAAATGTTTTTTGTTCTTTGAGGAGAAATTAAAACTCAAACCTATCTCTTCGTTCCATGAATTCTCTGGTTTTAGATTTTCGTTTCCGCCCGGAATCCAAAACCTGTCGTTTAAGGTTGGAGCCCTGAAATTACGTGAAATGTTTATTCTCCCTAATATATTTTTCCATATTTTTCCTTCAAAACCAAGTGAAGGAGTTAACGGAACATCGTATTCTTCAATAAATTCCTGCCTTAGATTCAAGGCTGCCGACCATTTTATTTTTGAAAAATTAATTACCGACGAAAAGAAAATTGCTGCTTCTCTACGTTTTTTCAACCCCTGATAACTTTCGGCCTCGCCTGTTTTTGTTTTAAGGGAAATACCTGCAGCAATATTTAATATTTCGAAAACAGATTTCTTGAAATCAAATTCCGAAATAAAACTTTTCATGGAAATCTTTGAATCAATATTTGTCTCCTCAGTTTCGCCTGTCTTATCAACATAATGTAAAAATTCGTCAAAGTAGGCCGCTTTCACAGAAATTGAGCCGGCATTTATAAATTTCTTCCATTGAGCATTTGTACGAAAAGCTCTATCAATTTGATAGGCATTTGTCGGGCGTGAAGTTAAGGTTCTTGGAATTTCGGGATCAGAAAATTGAAACCAAGCAGCTATTGAAAATAATTGCTTTTTCGTGATTTTACGAAAATAATCCTGAAAAATACCATATTGAAATAATTCAGCATTTTTTTGTTTTTCGTTTTCTCCATAAATATTTTTAAAACTGAAGTCATTTTTCATTTTCCGTATCATAATCCCACTTGAAGCCGACCATTTTTTATCGGACAATAAGACCTTCATTTTACCGGAATATGTTCCGAAACTTCCTGATGAAACCGAGAAATTATATTTATTTTCTGAGTTTAAGAGAAAATTATTTTCAAGGTGAATGCTTCCGCCAATATTTCCACTCCCAAACAAAGAGCTTGAACCTCCGTGCTGAATCTCAACTGACTCAAAAAATGTTATCGGTATTAATGAAAGATCAGTCATTCCGATATTCGGAGGTTCAATTGAAAATCCGTTCCAAAAAATCCCGGTATGATTGGCAGTTGTCCCCCTGAAAGAAAGAGTGGCAAGGCTACCCGAACCATAAGTTTTAATAAAAATCGGGCTTTGCGAAAGTAAAATTTCTGATAATGATGATAAAGAATTTTGTTTCAAAACAATCGAGTCAATTCTATTTACTTTTAAGGCAGTTGAAAAATCATTCAATCGAGTTTCTTTGAATTCAAACTCGGGAAGATTTATACTGTCGTTAACACCTGACTGAGAATACAAAAACACAGGAATTAAAAAAATAAATAAAAGAAATTGTATGAGTTTACTCACTACTTTAAATTTAAAAAATAAGTTGTTATGTCGTTATTTTACTATAATATAGAAATTTAACAATATTTCAAGCAAATTATCATCTTTACCCCAATTAATTTCTCCCAAATCTTGATATTAAATTTTTTCATAAACGATGTTTTAAAGTTTAATTTATTAATATTTTAAACTTCAAAACTTTACGGAAACAAACCGAATAAAGCAGGTTTTACCCTAAATTTTATTCTAAGCTTTTTAACCCGAAAGCTCTGAACTATTTTAAAATACTGGCAGGTCTTCTGACTTACTCACTTTTTTGAAGGCCTTCCCATCCCATTAATTTGGAGACAGTGGCAAGGGGTTTTCAAAAAGTTAAAGAGCTTACAGCAGCGGGAACTGTTCAGGAATTCCAAAACGAAATCGGTCACCTGATTCCCTATTATGACTTATTTTAAAAACAAAAATAAGTTCACCATTATTTTTAACAAATGTATAATCTTTTTTTTAAAACTGAATAAAAAATTAAATATTTTTACAAATAAATTATTCACAATGCAATGTTTTTTAAACCAATCTAATAAGTCTTAAAGAGAAATTTTACATCAATTTATTGTCGTTTTTCAAATCTTATACATATCCTAAACTTTCTTAGCATTTTTTTCTATTCAATCCAATTATTTCTATTTTTACAAAAACTTTTGCATGTACGAATCATTTATAATTTTACTTGCTGTTGCTGCTCTTCTGACTTTTATCAATATCAAATTCCTTAAACTTCCAACAACCATCGGTTTAATGATACTTGGGATTTGTTTATCTGTTTTGCTTCTAGTTATTCGGCATTTTGATAATGAGTTATTCATAAAACTTCCCCACATTCTTAAAGAACTTGATTTCCATGATTTTTTAATGAATATTTTATTAAGCTTTCTGCTTTTTGCCGGAGCTGTTCACATCGACATCAAAACTCTTGATGAAGTAAGAATTCCTGTTTTTGTTTTTGCTGTAATTGGAACTATTATTTCTACTTTCATAATTGGATATTTATCATATTTGGCTTTTGGATTATTAGGATTGAATATTCCTTTTTTGCACTGTATGTTATTTGGTGCCTTAATTTCACCAACCGACCCGATTGCGGTTTTGGCAATATTTAAAAACTATCGTTTAAAAAAAACCCTTTCAACAAAAATTGAAGGCGAATCTCTTTTTAATGATGGTATTGGGATTGTTGTGTTTGTTACAATTCTGCAATTGATTATGGGCGATGAAAAAGGATTTTCAATTCAAGAAACAAGTCTGCTTTTTTTAAGAGAAGCCGGAGGTGGAATATTATTTGGTTTATTACTTGGTTTTTTCGGCCTGTTCTTTTTAAAAAGATTAAAAAAAGACCCTAAAACTGCTGTAATAATTACACTCGTTATCGCCACCGGCGGATATGCAATTGCAAATGTAATTGAAGTTTCGGGTGCTTTGGCGATGGTTGCTGCCGGTTTAACAATAGGTAATTGGGTACATAAATATGCTGGAATTGATACAAAAACTTTGATTACAATTTTTTGGGAAATAATTGATGAGGTTTTCAACAGTATGGTTTTTGTAATGATGGGTTTAGCTATTCTCTTAATTGACCCGGTTGCAATTGATTTTTTAGCTGCTTTTTTCGCAATTTTTATTGTTTTAATCGGTCGATTTGTTTCGGTGTTTATTTCAAGATTTTTGGTTAGACATAATAAATTCAGCAAACCCTGGTATAGTTTGAAATATACAACTATAATGACATGGAGCGGATTAAGGGGTGCTTTAGCTTTCGCACTTGCTTTATCAATTACACCGGATCTAAGCGGGCATTTTATTGTTTTTCTGACCTATTCAGTTGCTGCATTTTCAATAATAGTTCAGGGCCTGACAATTGGAAAATTAGTAAAGAAAATGAAAATATGAAGATGGAAATTGGAAACTTGAAGTTTTAATTGCAAAAAATTAAATCAATAAAAAATATATTAATTAAAAAATAATAGAAATGAGTACCGATCGTCGTGATTTTTTAAAAACTGCTGCTCTGGGAACAGGTATAATAGCCACCGGGTTATGGGCATGTAATTCAAAAAGGAATTCTGTTCCATGGGCAAGTAATTATACACAAATATTTAATATGTGCGGATATTCTGCACAAAAACTGCCTGTTGTGAGAATTGGATTTATCGGCCTCGGCAACAGAGGTAAAGGAGCAGTGATCAGAATGGCCCATATTGACGGTGTTGAAATCAAAGCTTTATGCGACAAACGTATTGCCGGAGTATCAGAATCGCAGAAAACTCTTGCCTCGTTCGGTTTGCCAAAAGCCAAAGAATTTTATGGCCGTGAAGATTCATGGAAGGAACTTTGTGAAATGGAAGACCTTGACTTAATATATATTTGCACACCTTGGAGTCATCACACGCCCATGTCGGTTTATTCAATGGAGAAAGGCAAACATGTAGCTGTTGAAGTACCTGCAGCAAAAACTATTGATGAGTGCTGGCAGCTTGTCGAAACAAGTGAAAAAACAAAACGCTATTGCATGATGCTCGAAAATTGCTGTTACGATTTCTTTGAATTAATGACATTAAATATGACAAGGCAAGGATATTTCGGTGATTTGGTTCATGGTGAAGCAGCATATATTCATACTTTGATGGGTATGAATTTTGCAAAACCAAAAGACGATCAACAAGTTGATAACGGATATACTGATATGTGGCGGCTACGAGAAAATATGCGAAACGGAAACCTCTACCCTACTCATGGTTTAGGCCCTATCTGCCAAACCATGAATATCAACAGAGGTGATCAGATGGAATATCTAACCTCATTGTCAACCAAAGATTTTCAGATGGCTGAAAAGGCTAAAGAACTTGCTGCAACCGATAGTTTTTATAATGAGTTTTCGGGAAAAACTTATCGTGGGAACATGAACACAACCCTTGTTCGCACATATAAAGGGCGCAGCATAATGATACAACATGATGTTACCTCTCCTCGTCCCTATTCCAGAATTCATCTTTTGAGCGGAACAAAAGGAATGGCTCGTAAATGGCCTTCTCCTGCACGAATTGCACTCGGACATAATTATTTGAATGAAGAAGAATTGAAGCAAGCAGAAGAAAAATATACTCCGGAAATTGTAAAACGAGTTGGTGAAATGGCTAAAAAAGTCGGTGGCCATGGTGGAATGGATTTTATTATGGATTGGCGTCTTATCGACTGCCTAAGAAACGGTTTACCTCTTGATCAGGATGTTTATGATGCAGCTCTCTGGAGTTCCATAGCACCTTTAAGCGAATGGTCGGTTGCTAATCGCTCAAATTCGGTTGATGTCCCTGATTTTACATGCGGGAAATGGAAAACTAACCAGCCAATTGCTTTGACTTTAAAAGGTGGTGGAACAACTGAAGTAAAGAGTCTTCATAAGGCTGATGCTTCTAAGCAGTTAAATATCTAAGAATTAGCAATTGGGCTTAGTCCCTGGTATTTCAACAATTTCACAATTTTCATTATTGATATAAATTAGTATCTTTTTGATTTTTTCGTATCCCATATCATAAAGAATATCTCCATATTTATTAACTTGTTTAATATCGGATTCTCTAAGACTTCCGGTTTTGTAATCAATAATTGTAAGTTTATCATCATCGAAAATGAGTCTGTCCGGTCGATATGATTTTCCATCAGGAAGCAAAATTTCTGCTTCGTTCTTAATTTCCAAACCTTTTTTGAAATATTTATTAATTCCGGGATTTGAAATTAAATGCTTAATGATATTTTGCAATTGAGTTTTTTCTTCATTGTCAAGGATTCCATCTAAAAGAAAAGAATTTACAACACCATCAACATCTTCTATGGTAAAAATCTGAGATAAAATAGTGTGAACCAGATTTCCCCAATCTTTGTTTCTTTCGGGGTCTTCGACATCCCAAACATCAGGAGCTAACCTGCTTATCAACATTTTATTTCTCCATTCGTTTGAAATAAATGAATTGAGTTTAAAATTTTTATCTCCTGATTTCTTCTTACTTTTTGAACAAGTAGCTTTCTCACCATAAGAATATTCCAATTTTGTTTCAGACCAATCACCATTTTCTTTTAGGAAATATGAAAACAATAATGGCAAAGAACTATTATTGATTTTTTTTGGAGGTAGTTGCGATAAAATATACAAACGTTCCGAAGGCCTTGTCATTACAACATATAATAAATTCAATAAATCGAGAAAAGACTTTTCCTTTTCTTCAATAAATAAATCTGAATACTTGGTTTCTTCCAAATCTTTTGTTGCCTGAAATAAAGCTGTTTTTAGCTCCGGAATATTCTCATCCTGATAATCAACCCAAATTGAGCTTCGTGAAATATCTAATTTTTCGTTGGCAAAAGGGAAAATAACTATCGGAAATTCCAAACCTTTTGCTTTATGAATTGTCATGATTTTTACGGCATTAATTCCTTCGGGAATTACAAGCGACAAAGATTTTTTATTCTTTTCCCACCACTCTAGAAATTCGGATAAATTTGTATTTGTTTCAGTTGTAAATTTTAAAACCGAATCAAGAAAAAATTGTAAATATGGATTTACATCTTCTTTATCAAAAAAATCTCTGATAAGTTTTTCACACAGGTCATAAACCGGCAGGGCATCCAATTCTTTCAAATTTGTTTTAAAACCTGACTTCTTTAATAAATCAAGCAAATTCGAGCGGGAATCTTCTGTTTTGTTTCCAATTGTGTTTTCAGGAGTTTTATTAATATTGAATAGATGTTGGTTAAAATTGCCACCCTTAATTTTATTATTTTCCAATAAGAAATTAATAATTTCGGTTTGTGAAATTTTGTCATCAGGTTTAATAATGAATTTCAGAAAAGCAATCAAAAAACTAACCTCCGACGAATTAGATAAAAGCAATGACTCGGATGAAATGACATTAATATTATTTTCAATAAGATAGCTTGCAATTCGACTGGCATCAGAATTTTTTCGGCACAAAATTG
>Ga0208648_1001999_pt1 | contig 14971 bp, 9 predicted proteins | sample AntAceMetag02UKL_FD_184772 | JGI IMG/M metagenome (GOLD analysis project Ga0208648, IMG submission 184772) | Saline lake microbial communities from Ace Lake, Antarctica - Antarctic Ace Lake Metagenome 02UKL (SPAdes) (version 2) | ecosystem: Environmental > Aquatic > Non-marine Saline and Alkaline...
AAATCCGCCAAATATCAACATCGCAAGTAATGCAATAAAAGATAATGATTCGGTTATCAATGAAAAATGCTGCTTTGTTTTTTCGTAATCCTGTGATTTTTTGTATTCTTCGGCATTATAAATATCTTCTAATTCCGATGGAATTGTATTGCTCCAATATGTGGAATTCAAATAATCAAGAAAGCGTTCAAATAAATAATTTAAAGTTATTATAATTAGAATTATTATAAAAATTGTATTTGCCATAATTATTTTTATTTAAAATTTCAACATCATACTATTTACCAAAATCATTAGATGAGTTAGTTAAACTAAGTATATCCCATAATTGAATACACAATTGATCCGATTACTTCATGTATCAATTCATCCCAAAGCAAGAAATTAACCATGAATGGAACAAATAGGTAATCAAACTGATATCTTCTTTCTCCAACATATTTGTTTGTGCAATATTCGTCAACTTCTATCCCTGTTTTTGAAAAACAAGCTTTTGCTCTTTTCATATGAATAGCTGAAGTTATGAGTAAGAATTTACCATCGGGGAAAATTTCATCTATGATTTCCTTAGAAAATACTGCATTCTGATGAGTGTTATCTGACACAGAATCAATATATATAATAGAATCTGGAATGTCAATTTTCAATAAAAAACGTTTCAATAAAACCGCTTCATACATATCACGATACAATAATGAACCGGGACCTCCAGATATTAAAATATCTTTAATTTTTCCTGCTTTATACAATTCAACTGCTTGCATTATTCTGTCAACATTGCTACGAAAAGTAAGCTTATCAGTTTGTTTTTCATAGGTTATCATCCCACCTCCGAGAACAATACCGACATCATAAACTTCATCAATATCCTGGATTTTAACAACGGGCCTTTCCCACAAACGAATAAATCCATCCGTAATAAAAGAGTTTGAAAAGAAAAGAAACATAATTATTGAAACCAATAAAAATCTTTTTGATTTCTTTTTATTTTTAATAAATAAAGCAAAAATCAATAATGTAAATATCCAAATTATCGGACTAAGTGCAAAAGATAATATTTTTGAGATTACAAAAAACATCAATATCCTCCACTCCATTTTCTTAAAAACCATTCAGTTGTCAGGAGGGTTAGAATTACAATAAATATCCAAAACAAATTTATAATATCAACAAACTTAAATTGACTATAAATTATAGTTTTAATATCTTCTCTTTCCTTTATTAAATCAGATAGCTTCTCAAATTGACCGGGAAATACAATTTCACCATCATTTCGATTAGCCAATTTATACATTAAAGCATGATCGGCAACTGAGTTGATTGTTTCTATATCAATAGCTCTAACCATAAATTCACCATTTTCAAAATATTGCTTGTCGCCAACTCTGACTTTTGCATCATAATTATAAGTTCCAACCTGAAAACTTCCGGCATTTAAACTATATTGGTTTTTTGTTGGAGAAAACACAAATGGAAATACATTTTCATCTTTATCAATGATATTTATTTCGATTTCCGGTTCATTAATCAATTCATAGCTTTGATTATAAACTTGTGCTTCAAATTCAACATTTTCGTTTTCGTTAAAACTATTTTTACTAAGCACCTTAAAATTACTTTTATCTTCCTTAACTGACAAATATTGAATAGTTTTATTAAAGATTTCGTTAAAAGAATTATGATTAGAATTATAAGAATAATCAAACATTTTCCATCTCCAAAGGCCTTCACCCAGAATAATTCCGGTTTTAAGATCAAGATTTTTGGTAAAAGTTATTAGTGGATTTGGTGATAAAAGTTTATTGATTTTTTGATAAAATAAAATATTTGAAGCAGCAGATAATCCCTTATTATAACTTCCAAAGGGTACAACAAGAGGCGGCAAATCCGGAATTAAATTATTTGTTGTTTCACTTAACTCAAATAAAGAAAATTTATCATTCAAGGAAGCCTGTGCTTCAACTGAAATGTTTTTGTCACTCAAAATCGTAATTCCCGCTTCAGCTTTATTAAATTGATGCATTGCTGTTTGATTTCCAACAACAAACAAGATTGGAATTTTTGAATTTTTAATTGTGTTTATCAACGAAAGCTCGGAATTTTCCTTTGAAGGCAACTGATGCAAAACCACTAAACTATATTTAGAAATTTTCTCAGTAAAATCAGTAATAATGAAATCTTCGACCTCATAATTAATATTGCTTTCAAGAGCTGATTTTAAAGCAGTTATGTCGGGATGAGGCGAGTTGGCAAGGATTAGTATTTTTTGCTTTGAATCAAGAATATCAATAAAAATATACCTTTCATTGTTTGCATAAGTGATTTCATTTTCAAATGGTGAAAGTTTTACAGTATATTTTTGTAATCCTGTTTTTTTTGCTTCAATATTTAAAACTACGGTTTCTAAGAATTTATCACTCGTAATATCAATTAATTGAGAGAATAACACCTTATTCCCTTTTAATACTTCAAGTTTTGCATTTAAATTTTTGCATTTATTTGCTTTGACCAATATTTCAATCGGAAACTCATTATTCAAATATGCAATTCTGTTATAGTTCAAATCCTCAAGGAGAATGTCTTTTTGAATATTCGTATCGCCGAGAGCAATCGAATACAGCGGAAAATCCTCATGGCGTGCAAGATATAAAGGATTCTTTCCTTTATTATAAAGCCCGTCACTGCCAATAATTAAAGCACCGACATTTCGATTCGAATAACGTTTATCTATTTCATCAAACAAAACATCAAAATTGCTTTGTTTTCCTGAAAACATTTCAGGTCTTTTTGGGAAATTCTCAGAATTTATAAATTCGACTTCATTAGAAAAAAAGTATTTTTTTACATCATAATCAGCAGATAGATTATCAACGAAAGCATTTAATTCATCAAAATATTGAGTTTTATAATAAGTTGAATCTTTACCGATTACAATTGATTCGGAATTATCTTGAGCAATAATGATTATTGGTTTTTCGAAATGTTTAATTACTGATTTCAGCAAAGGTGATAGCAACAAAAAAGCAATTATGCTGATTGAAATAAAACGTAAAATGCTAAGAAAAATAATTAAGCCTTTCGGGAATTCCTGTCTTTTATTTTTGAAATATAAAATACCGGAAAATATTATTCCGAGAAGCAAGCAAAAAATTATGAACCACGAAGGATAATCGGTAATTATATTCAATTTTTATGATTTTATTTGACTTTATTTTATAGTCATTAAACATTCAAGCCACCGCAAATACTAATAACCTGGCCAGTCAAATAATCAGAGAGGTCGGAAGCAAGAAAAACAGCAATTCTCGCAACATCCTCAGGTTTTCCGGCCCGACGCAAAGGAATACTTTTAATCCAGTCAGCCTTTACGTCATCGGGTAATTTTGCAGTCATTTCCGTTTCAATAAAACCCGGGGCAATTGCATTGCAACGAATATTTCGTGAACCGAGTTCTTTTGCAATTGATTTTGTGAAACCAAGAATTCCGGCCTTTGAAGCCGAGTAATTTGATTGTCCGGCATTTCCATTCACTCCAACAACCGATGCCATATTGATTATTGAACCCGAACGCTGCTTCAGCATTGAACGTTGTATGGCTTTGGTTAAATTAAAAACAGATTTCAAATTCACTTTCAAAACTATATCCCAGTCATCTTCAGTCATTCTCATTAGCAATCTATCGCGTTCGATGCCTGCATTGTTCACAAGAATATCAACTTTCATAAAATCGTTTAAAACTTTTTTTACAAGTTCCTCGGCATCATTAAACGAACTTGCATCCGAAGCATAAGCTTTGCCTTGAACTCCCATTTCAGAAAGTTCTTTTTCAAGGCTTTTACAATTCTCATCATAAGCAAGATCGGTGAAAGCAACATTAGCACCCTGTTTTGCAAATTCAATTGCAATTGATCTTCCAATTCCGCGGGCAGCCCCGGTAATTAATGCAGTTTTATTTTCTAACAGTTTCATTATCAATATATTATATTTGTCAATTCATAGAGTATTTATACCGAAATTCTAATTTCCACATATATAAAAAACTCAAAAAATATGTTTTTTCAAACGGGTCAAAGTTAGTAATTTCCTAATAATACTGATGCAAATGAAAAAATCGGCTAAATATTGTTTTGATGTGCCTGTGGATAAAAGATTTCTTTTTACAAATTCACATTCCCAAATTCTTAAACGCCTCATAGACGAGAAAAGCCGGCCAAACAATGGCTTTTAGAAACCCGATCACACCTAACCAAAAACTTGTTGCATGTGAAATAAAATAAACTGCTGCTCCAACAAATCCCAAACCATAAACTGCACTCATTGCAGGATCACTTTCTTGAATTTTTTTTGCCATGATATTTTTCCTTTTTAATTAATTATTTTATTTTTTCTGCTATCAAATATATCCTCTCCGATTGAAATTCAAAGTCATAAATTGGTAATCTTTGTTCAATTTCAATAATTTTAAATCCAAATTTATTAAGATACCCTTTCAACTCACTTTGCGTAAATGTACGATAAAAAACAAGAGTTTCGTTATCGGTAAAATATCCATAAAAGTCTCCGGTATGAACAGTTATCGCAAGTTTTCCGTTGATTTTTAAAATTTTATTGAAATCCGAGAAAAGTTCATTTAATTTTTCATCCGGTATATGGATTATTGAATAGAAGGCATTTATTCCATCAAATGTATCAACCTCAAAATCCATCTCAAACATGTCCATTTGTTTAAAGTCAATATCAGGGAAATTCTGCTTTGCAGTTTCTATGCAGTTTTTTGATAAATCGATGCTCGTTACTTTAAATCCCTTGTCTCTAAAGAATCTGGCTTGTTGGGCTGAGGAACAACAACCGACATCTAAAATTTCCCGGCCTTGACTAATTAAAGAGATAAAACGTGTCAAAAAGTCCTTATCATAAGGTTTCTTTATTAACTCATCTGAAAATTTCTCATAATAATTAATATGGTCTTTATCGTAGTAATCTGAACATGATAGTTTTGCTTTCTCTATGTCAATTTTATTTTTCACAAATATAAAACTTATTGATTATTTTTGAATTTCAATAACTTCTAATTCTGATTACTTTAGGCACTTATTTATTTCGACTTATCTAATGACAGCTTCTAATTTGCAGGTGGAAAAGTTAAACAAACATGAGCACCTCCCTCACCTCTATTTTTAGCTGAAATTGAGCCTGAATGTGAATCCATCACCAATTTTACAGCAGCCAATCCAAGTCCCAAACCTTCGGAGTGCATTATATCATCGGTCGAGAAATATTCAAAAAGCTTGCTCAATGCTTCTTCTGAAAAACCCGGTCCCTGATCACAAATTTCAATATTAATTGTTCCCTTATCTGTGGAGGTATTAATAAAAATCTGTCCGTTTTCAGGAGAATATTCAATTGAATTCTCCAAAATATTTACTAATGATTTCTGAATAAGGTTATGATTGGTAATAATATTAATATCTTTTGTAAAACCTTTTTCAATTTTTATGTTTGCTAAATCCAACTTTTCCTGAACTTCTTCCAATGCTGATGAAATTATTTTTTCCACATTCATGGGTATCATTTCAAAAGTATATTTCTCAGCATTGAGTTGAGTAATTAAAAGAGCTATTTCAGAAAACCTAACAAGCCTGTCTGAAGAGATTTTTAAATATTTTATAAATTCTTCGTGCTCAGTTGAGGCTAATGAATCAAGCAAAATGTCGGCAAATCCCGAAATTCCATTCAAAGGTGTCCGTATTTCATGGCTGATAATAGTAAGAAAATCGGATTTGGCTTTTTCAAGAGTTGAAAGTTTTTCGTTTGCTTCCTTTAACTGAGCTGTACGCTCTGATACTTTTTGCTCAAGTATTACATTAATTGATTGTAGCTGTTCGGTTTTGTCTTTGAGTGATAAATGAGTACGAACACGAGCTAAAAGTTCTTCTGCATTAAAAGGTTTCGTTACATAATCAACGGCGCCAAGTTTTAATCCTTTCACAACACTTTCTTTCTCAACTTTTGCGGTTAAGAAAATTATGGGAATATCTTTTGTTTTTGAATCACTTTTTAGCTGACGACAAACTTCATAACCGTCAACAACAGGCATCATAATATCTAACAATATCAGATCAAAATCGTTTTGTTTTACGGCTGCAAGTGCTTCTTTTCCGTTTTGAGAATATGATAATTGATAATTCTCAGCCATCAGAATATTTCCCAAAACCTGAATATTCTTTGGAACATCATCAACTATTAAAATCCTAAAGTCTTTATTTTCTTTGGAATAATTCATATTGCCTCCTAAGTGAATTATTTAATTAAATTGCTCTTTTGTTTAAAAATTATCTTGCAATATATTAATTTTTTCTAAACTTTTTAATAAAACAAAAAAAATTACAAAAATGTTTTAACTTTTTCAACAATATCAGGAAAAGAATTTAGTGATGAGTCCATGCTCACAACATCAAAACTTTGTGCAAACAAAACTAAGTTATTACCGTAATTCTCAAGATATTCAAAAGAATTATTAGAACCAAATTCTATTATCCGTGTTCCAAAGTCAATAATTTCATGCACAAAATGGTTTTTCTTAACAGTTTTCCAATCAGGAAGAAATTCCTTTTCCAGAACAGTAATTATCTCATCCAAATTTTCTTTTGCCTTGTCTGAGAGAATAATATCAGGCTCGTAACTTTCAACTTTGTCATCGACTTTTTTTCTTTTATATTTCAAGTAATTACACACTTCATAAAAAAGCTCCGAGATCAAAGTCGGTTTCATCAGATAAGAATTAAATCCTTTTTTAGAAATTAAATTCATACTACTTCCAAAGACTGATGCAGTCAAGGCAATTACCGGTATGTTCATTATACTTTTGTCTTTCCTAATCAATTTAATGGCCTCAAATCCATCCATAACCGGCATTCTAATATCCATTAAAATCAAGTCGGGTTTAAATTCTCTGGCAGCAATAATTGCTGCTTGTCCGTCTTCGGCAAAAATGGTTTTGATTTTCGTTTTTTCGAAAATTTCTTTTATTAAATTCCTATTAGTCTGATTATCATCTGCAACAAGGATAGTAGCGGGTTCAAATTGTATATTTTCATAGTCAAACAATTTTTCAACTATTGCCTCGGTTTTTTCGTGGGACACAAGAACATCATGCAATAAAATTTCAAAAGTACTTCCCTTTCCAAGCTCACTTTTTAAAATGATCTCACCTCCCATCAAATTAACCAGTCTTTTTGAAATTGCCAGACCTAAACCTGTACCGCCAAACTTTTTTTCATCCTGCCCATCTTGTTGTTCAAAAGATTTAAAAATGCGATCAAATTGTGATTTTGGAACACCGATACCCGTATCTTCAACAGATATCAATAACTCAATTTTCTTCTTATCATCTGACTCTCCGACTATTTTACTTTTTAATTTTATATTACCAATTTCTGTAAATTTTATGGCATTTCCGATAATGTTAAATAAAACCTGCCGTAGCCTTACTTCACTCAAGATCAAGCTATCCGGTATATTAGGATCAAAATCAGAAATAAATTCAAGATTTTTTTGCAGAATTTTTATTGAAAATATTTGTTCGATTTCTTTTAAAACAGGTTTTAAATTCAATGGGGCATATTGAATTTCAAGTTTTCCGGCTTCAATTTTTGAGAGATCAAGAATATCATTAATTAAAGTCATTAGGCTTTTTCCACTCGACTTAATTGATTCAACATAGGATTTTTGTTTGTGATCGGTAATTGTTGTTCCGAGCAAGTCGGCAAACCCGAGAACTGCATTCATTGGTGTCCTAATTTCATGACTCATATTTGCGAGAAATTCGCTTTTTACTTTGTTTGCTTTTTCGGCTTCATTCTTTGCCAACACCAATTGTTCTTCAACATGTTTAAGCTGTGTGATATCGGAGTCGATTGCAACAATCAGTCTTACTTTATTTTTTTTCTCGAAAATGGGCGTTAAAGTAGTTTGAGTCCAAACGGTTTTTCCAAATTTATTAACAAATTGAGATAAATACATTACAGATTCTTTCATCCGTACTGCATTTTCAAAAAGATTTTTTATTTCAGGATGAGAACTTGATTTAAATAAGTTTGAATTTTGAGTTTCTTTATATTCTTCGAGATTATAGCCATACAACCTTATAAAGCCATCATTCACCCATTCAATTTCTCCGTTTGAATTTGCTATTACAATGGCATTGTCGGTTTCACTTGCCACGATTGAAAGTTTCTCCAATTCATGATTAGTAATTTCAAGTTTGCGCGCTTGCCTGAAAATTTCCTCTTTTTGTTTGTTGATTTCCTCGTTTTGTTGTTCAAGTAAAATATTTGCTTTCTTTTTCAAATTGAACTGTCGTAATAATAAGACAGAGAAAATGATAATTAATAAGAGAATAAAAAATGCTGCAAAAATCAATATTCTTTGTGTTCTTAATTCCGATTCGTTTTTCAACAAAACAGCATCTTTTTCTTTAAGTTGTAAGTCTTTTTTATCTGATTCATATTTTGTTTCTATCTCAGCAATCTGAGAACGAATTTCTTCTGTATAAATACTATCCTTAAGATCGGCTTGTAAAATATAATACTCAAGGGCATTTTTAAAGTCGCCTTGATTATCATACAGATCATATAAACAATTATAAATATCTTTTAGGATTTTTTTTGAATCAATTGATTTAGCAATCGTTAAAGCACGTGTTAAATAATCAAGGGCTTTATTATAGTTTTTGAGATCATTATACAAAGCGCCGATATTGAATAATACAGCAGCCGAATTTCGATTATTTTGTATTTCTTCATTTATCTTCAAAGCTCGTTCATAATATTCCAAAGCAGCATCATTATCTCCTTGTTCTTTTGATAAATAACCCAAATTGCTTAAAATATTTGCAACATTAGGTTTATTATTGATTTTTTCATTAAAAATAAGTGCTTCATGATTATATTGTAAAGCAAGAAAACCGCTATCCAATTCTTGATAGATAGCACCTAAATTTAATAAGGCTCGTGCAATAGAAGCAGTATCAAATATTTGTTTTGAGGTCAGCAATGATTTCCTGTAATATTCTAAAGCATTATTGTATTCCTTAAGGTTGTGATATATATTTCCGATATTATTGTTTGCATATGAAATTCCACTTAGGTTTTTAATATCTTCGTTTAACCTAAGTTGTTTCATATGATTTTGAATAGCCGAATCATATTGCCCCCATCGATTGTAAGTAACTCCAATATTATTATAACAAGCTGCAACAGCATTTGAATCATGTATTTGAAAATATAAAACAAGTGCATTAGTATAATATTCTATTGCTTTCTCATAATTTATTATTTTCACGAGGTAGGTCGTCCCTATGCTTTTTAAAATACTTGCTTGCTGTGCTTTATTACTTTGTTCCTTTGCAAGAAGTAAAGCTGATTGGTAATTTTCAATGGATGTTTCCGGAGAATCGGCCCAATTTAATCCGGCTAATTGGAGGTGTATATTTTTCTTTTCTTCAATTGACAAAGATTTTTGATCGTCGTTTTGCAAAATCAGGTTTAAACTATCGATAGTAGTTTGGTTTTGAGCTAAAAGCAGTTGACTCAAAAATAATAGGCTTAATAAAACATTAAATATTTTTTTCATATTTTTTATTCTATTTCCGATTTAGCTTTCTTTATAGCATTATATTTATCAGAATTTGAAATTTAATTAGAATTTTTAACAAATTTACCGGTAAAAGAGCCTCCGTTATAATTTAGTTTTAAAAAATATATTCCACTTTTAAAACTATCAATTGATATCTGATTTGTAAATCCATCTAACTCTCCAAAACAAATTCGCTCTCCCATCAGATTATATATTGAATAAATTGAATTGGATAAATCAAAACCGGCTTGAATTTTTAATACAGACTGAACCGGATTTGGGCATAATTTTATTTTCAAGAAAGTAGAATTATTTTCAAATTCATTAATTGCAGAAATTGGTGAAAACAATTCATTCAGATCATAAGATACCGGATCGTGTTGATAGGCAGGGCTTCCATTATGATGAACCGCGAGATTTAATATTCCCAATTCGGGTATAACTTGCATAAATTGCAAGTTTGAAGAAGATGAATTTGAATGATCTCGCATAATAGTCCAATTTTCAAGTGAACCAATTCCTGTCCCCTCTCCTATCGCACTCACAACACTATTATACCTTCCGCAATAATGCTGATGATTATTTCTTTTTATCTCATAATTAGCTGCATAAAGATTATCACCGGGAATATTATCGGGATGGGAATTACTTCTGAAAACGAGAAAAGGTGATTGCGGTGCAAGCTCTGCAACAAGAGCTACCAAGCTATCAGCTCCAGCGGTGGAAGGAGCAAGTGCAGTAACAATATATCCATCGGCAAAGCCATTGGTGTTTTGAGCAATTGCATCCCTGACATCTTGTGAATTATTTACTCCGTCATCATTAAAATCTTTTTTTTCAATAGCCTTTCTTAAGGTTAACCAAATCGGTTCATAGCCCATATTGTGTGATGTACTCCCATTAAAGTCGCTCATCATGTGTTGAAAAACCGATACTTGACTATTTAAGCCTGATAAAACACTCATTTGCCCTGCGAAACCTATCATTATCCATGGCTGTTCATCAATCTCCGATGGAAGATGAATTGCCATCACCTGGTTATTTATCAAGGCATTGTAAGCTGACCAATCAAGATGTCGTGAAATAACAGATTTACCCTCTAAGTCGGTACCTGCTGTTGCATCTCCCCAATCCATTAGGCTAGAGCAGCCTAAGGTATCGGAATAAATGCCAAGTAATTTTATCAAATCAAGAAAGGAGTTATAAACCAGGCCGTCAATATAATCTATTCCGGCGGTATTAGTTCCTGCCGAATCCATCCCGGCAATAAGCGCCTTTGATTCCTGAAAAAATATTGAGTCGATAATCAAGTCTTCTCCTTTGATAATAATATCACGTGCTTCGTCAATATTATTTCCGAAAACAGGTAAAATATAGCCGTTAACAATATTTGTGATTTTATCGCCTAAAAGATATCCATAGGCAAATCCTCTTTCCTGATGTGTTCCCCAAAGTTTCACGATTGTCAGATTATTGGAATCGGAAACAATTATTCCATTCACATTTTGGCTTATTGAAAATTTACATATTAGAACCAAAACGATAGAAATTACAAGAAAATTTTTCATTTGATTTTTTTTAGTAAAGATAAGTATTTATTTAATATTGATTGCATCATTAATAAAAATTGTATAAATCTTTAAAAAAAAGCATAAAAGAATAAAGGTTTTTCAGAATAAAACCTCTAAAGCCCCTATTTCCCATATTCCCCTTATAACCTTAATAATACAATTTAATATTATTTTTTATGATTGCCTTCTTTGGAAAAAAAGAAATTTTATTGTATATTTGAAGATTATATTCAAATTTAAGTTTTGTAATGGAATTTGACCATGAAAAATCCCTAAAATATTCAACAATAAAGCCAAACATTAAAGAAATTTACCATATAAAAATAAAACGGAGGTTGTTATGAAAAAACTAATTGTTATTTTATTATTTATTCCCTTTTGGGGGTTTGCCGAATGGATTGAATTCGGGCCAGCTAATATTCAAGCAAATGATGTGTGTTTTGTCAGCTATTCTTACGGACAAAATCTTATTTGTACATCAACAGGAATATATATTTATGAGAGTGCGAGTGGCACATGGCTTGAATATTCATATTCATTACCTGTAATAAGTGCTATTCCTTTTGATAATGATAACGTAATGCTCATTATGGGCAACGGAAGTTATTCGGATGGAATTTATCTTTTCAATTTTACAACGCATCAATTTACAGTTATAGAGTGGTGTTATTATCCGAAATTTGTGATATTTGTTGAAAGTATCCAAAAGTATTTTGTCGGGTATGAGGGCGGATTAATGACATCTGATAATAGTGCCGACTGGACAATAATTGAATCTTTTAATAATAGAACTTGGTTATCAATGGATTATTATGAAAACAATCTTGCGGTTTGTGATGGCGAATGGGTTTACTTTTCTACTGACGGAGGAATGACATGGGAAGCAAATTCGGCTTATCCTTCAATGATTAGTGATTTGAAATATGATAATAACGGAAAACTTTACGGCATTTTCCCTGATGAATCATGGTCATCGGGCTTATGGGGTTCAAATGATAACGGATATACCTGGGAAGTGGAATTTTGGTCGCCAAACCTGAATACTCTCGGTTTTGATGTAATGGACAATCTTTTTGTAGGATGGGAAGAAAATCCGGGAGGTGTTGAAGAAGGAATAGCCTGGTATCATCCCGAAACTTCAAATTTACAATTCCTAAACGAGGGTCTTGATAATCTTCAAATTAATAAAATAAAATTTAATCCTTACATGAGTAGCATAGCTATTTTTTGTTGTACTGATGCAGGCGTATTTTTCTGTAATGATTATTTGAGTAATCAATCACAAACAATTACACTAGGTTCAGCCTTTCAATTCGTTTCTTCTCACATTATTCCCAATAATTCTGATATGCTTGTAGTTTTAGAAGAAATTCTTAATGATAATCTTGTTTATGTAAGAAATTCACAGGGGCAGACTTTACAAAAAATCGGGCCAAATTGGGTGAATAACATAGGGAATTGGATACCAACCGAAGGCTATTTAATTAAAATGCAAGGAAATGAAAATTTCACGATGCAAGGACAAACAATCGACCCTCAAAGTCCGATTAATTTAGAGATCGGTTTTCAATTTGTTGCATATTTCCCTGAAACAGCCATGGATGCTCTGGAAGCCTTTTCAACAATTTTAACCGACGATCTGGACTATATTAGAAACTCAAACGGAAATATGATTAGAAAAATTGGCCCTAACTGGATCAACGGAATCGGAGATTGCAATCCGGGTGAAGGTTATTTGATAAAAATGAATGGAGAAGGGGTTCTTGTGTATTAAAATAATTAAGGTATTAGTGGTTTTTAGATTAACTGTACTAAAAGGTATATGGGGAATAACGGAAATAGGGGAAGCTATTTCTGAAATCATTATTCCTTAATAGAAATTCGATATTCTATCTTCATGAGGGATGCCGTTCCTCCTACAAAAAGAAATAATGAAAAAATAATATAGAATACTGAACAAGGAATAATGAATTCTGAAAGAATTCCATATTGATTTAATAATAAAAGCAAGGACAAGCTCCAAACAAATATGGTATATCACCATACAAACGCGGTAAACTATTAAACAAATGTGGTAAACAATCATGCAAATGCGGAAAACTGTTAAACAAATCCGGTAAACCATCAAACAAATTAGGTAAGCCATCAAACAAACGTGGTAAACTATTAAACAAATATGGTAAAGCCTTAAACAAATAGACATGGTCAATAATCAAATGTTATAATTAACATTGAAATGCATTATGTTGTTTATCAAATAATGTAACTTTATGGAAAAATTGAACTTTACGGAAAAATTGAACTTTGCTTTCGGCAACAGATGATGGTAATTCTGGATATTCCAATCTTCCGGCCTTGAATTGCTGATCTTTAACATATGCTGTATTAATTTTTGAATGAAAAATAAAAAAAAATACTTCGGTTTTTTTTAAAAATTCATACCTTGCAAAATATTTTAAAAACCTCTAATATTAAGATTATGAAAAAAGTAGTCAAATTTATTTCGTTATTTATATTAATAATTCTTTTTCAAGGACAGGTATTTGCACAAAACGAAATCCCTAATAATGATTTTGAGAATTGGGAATCATTTGGTTCCTATGAAGACCCTGTTGATTGGAATTCACCAAACTCTTTAACATCAGCCTTAGGCGTAATCACAGTTAGCAAGTCAAGCGACAGCTACAGCGGAAGTTATTCAGCCAAACTTGAATCGAAAAATATCATTTTCGTTGGAACTATACCTGGTTTTATTACACTTGGAGAGTTTGAAATCAATTTTACAACTCAGGAATATTCGATTACAGGAGGCGTACCTTTTACAGGAAGGCCCTCGCAGTTTACGGGTAATTTTAAATACTCGCCTAACTCAGGTGATCAGGCGTTGATGGCTTTAGTATTATTAAAACATAACCCGGGAGGAGTTCCGGACACTATTGGGATGGGTGCAAAAATTGTTACTAATTCGGTTTCATCATGGACTGATTTTTCTACAGACATTATGTATTTCTCGAATGAAGAACCTGATACCATGAATATTATGCTTCTGTCATCAGCCCAATTAAGTCCAGTAGAAGGTTCAAAGCTGTTTGTCGATAATCTCGGGCTGGTGTTTGAAGCCAATCCTGAAATTACTTCAGTTGAACCTTCAAGTGGAGAACGGTGCTGCTGTACCGGGATAACAATTACTTGTGAAAATACTAACCTCTTGACGGGCGATACAGAAGTAGTTTTCCAGCATGGAACAAACGAAATGCTTCCCGAGGTAATTAATGTTCTTAATGATAATGAGATTTACCTTGTTTTATTAATTCCTCCTGATGCGGCTTTGGGCTTTTGGGATATCTTGATTTCAAATACCGTTTCCGGAGAAATTCTTGGCGAGAATTTATTTGAAGTAACTCCGGCTACAAGCCAGATTGTATTTTTGCAAGCAGGATTTCAGTTTATTTCATCAAACCTGATACCCTTTAACCCTGATATGTTGGAAGTATTAAGTGCAATTTTAACCGATAATCTTGATTTTGTTAGAAATTCAAATGGATCGATGATAAGAAAGATCGGGCCAAACTGGGTTAATAATATTGGAAATTGGGAGGTTGAAGAAGGTTATTTATTCAAAATGTTTAATGATGATTCATTTTTTATTCAAGGAATGCCAATTGACCCGCAAACTCCTATTAATCTTGAAACAGGCTTCCAGTTTATAAGTTATTTTCCTGCTGAAGCCTTGGATGCTTTACTGGCTTTTGAAAGTATTTTAA
>Ga0208648_1002000_pt1 | contig 14969 bp, 9 predicted proteins | sample AntAceMetag02UKL_FD_184772 | JGI IMG/M metagenome (GOLD analysis project Ga0208648, IMG submission 184772) | Saline lake microbial communities from Ace Lake, Antarctica - Antarctic Ace Lake Metagenome 02UKL (SPAdes) (version 2) | ecosystem: Environmental > Aquatic > Non-marine Saline and Alkaline...
CACAATCAAGTCCTTAATCTTCATATTTTCAGCATATGGATAGATGCCCGGCTTCTGTACCTCTCCTGATATCTTGATCTTTTCAACCGGAACATATTGACGGATATTGTGAATAACGACCTGATCACCCTCCTGCAACAACAAATTATTCTGAGATTCTCCCTCTACCAAATTCGCGTCTTCCTCCAACGCCTTCTTTATATCAAAGGTATAAATCGTCACTTCCTTGGTACGCCAGTCTGTCCGGTAAAGGTGCCCCAGGTCCATATACGCATTGCGCGTAACGTTCTGCGCAACCACAATCAAGTCCTTAATCTTCATATTTTCAGCATATGGATAGATGCCCGGCTTCTGTACCTCTCCTGATATCTTGATCTTTTCAACCGGAACATATTGACGGATATTGTGAATAACGACCTGATCAAGATCTTTGAGAAGTAAATTGTTCTCACGATCTCCCTTCATCGCCATTGCGACGTTAAAAATATGGATAGTAACATCCTTGGTTCGCCAATCGGTCCGGTAGAGATGCCCCAGTTTCTTGTAGGCGCCCCGGGTAAAATTGCCCGATTTGAAAATGAGATCGCTGAGTCGCATCCCTTTGGTCAACCCATATCGTCCCGGTTTCTTGATCTCTCCCTTGATATGGACAAACTCTTTCCACTTCTTTTCCCAGATAGAGTGAATGACAAGGCTATCTTCATTTTGGACTTTAATGTTATGTTTCGGATTGCCAACCATGGCCCCAGCAAGATCCAGATAGATCGTTCGCTTTCTTCGGTCCTTGTCTGTCCGTATGAGTTCTGCCTTGGGCAGATAGGCATCCTCGGTGAAATCCCCTGCCTTGAAGATGAGATCCTTGATCCTCATCTCTTCAATATAGTAACGGCCTGGCTTCCGTACCTGGCCACTGACAGAGGCACAGGCCCTATCTTCAAATAGCCACTTGTTGAAAACATAGATTTCGTCTAAGGGCTCCAAGGGGATGTTTTGCGTCTCATCCTTTTGAGAGAGCAATTTTCCGAGATCAAAGGGGATGAGCTCGGTCTCCATGTCTTCAAAGCGGTATCTCTTAACAACTGCGTAGTCAAAATAGCTGTCCGTGGCCAAGGATCCCAAACCGGACAGGATGTCCAAAACACCATATCCGGGTTTGTATTCGTACTCGCCCGGTCTTACGATATTCCCATAAAGATATACTGCATTTACGGGTGAAGGCAGTATTGAAGAGATCCTGATCAAATCTCCGTCTTGCAGGGTAATTTCTTTTAGTTTGTATACATCTTCATAGGAGGCGTCCAATATCAATTTTACCCGATGCTCAGAGGGCCGCATGATCTGAATGCGTTGGTTATAGGCATCCGGCTGTAAGCCTCCCGCCAATTTGAGAGCGTTTTCAATAGACATATCGTCTTTGAGTTCATAAATGGCAGGCCTTTTCACGTTTCCGGAGACCGATACCATGGGCCCGGTCTGAGGAACAAAAATCACGTCTGCTGACATCAGCCTGGCATCAGACGAGATATCTCCCTTGAGCAGAAAGTCATACAGGTCACAGACTGCGACCACCTTTTTCTGACGTCTGAGTTCGATCTTTCTCAGCGAACCCAACGGAGATAGGCCGCCCGAAGCATGAAGGGCATTAGCGACCGTGGCCAAGGCGCTGACCATATAGATGCCCGGGCTTTTCACCTCGCCTAAAGCAAAGACCAGGATACTCCGTAATTTTCCCATGGTCACATTGACATTTACACCGGTCATTGCCCCCAACTTAAGTTTGATCAATTCCTCGACCTGGGCAAAGCTAAGCCCGGCAACGGATAAAGGGCCCAATTTTGGAAAAACAATCTCCCCATTATTATCAACTTCCAAGGTGTAAGAGGCGTCCATACGGCCCCACAAGACAACTTTGATCTCATCACCAGGTCCAATGAGGTAGTCTTTTGATACCGGCACTGCCTCTATAGGGGTAAAAGAGGTTTTTGGGCCTGTAAAAATATTATGTCCGAAGATCTGGAGAAGCGGTGCCAGCTTCACAGCGTTTTTTTTATAGAACTCTTCATTTGATGTAACGGGCACGTGATCTTTGGCGAGATCCCCCCTCTCTACATCAGGCGCTATCCCTTGTACGGGGCTGATCTCTTTGCCCCTCTCTATGCTGGTGTCTGTCTGAATGACCTGTCTTTTTTCAGGTTTAACATCAACTTCTGCCTTACCCCTTTTTTTCTCGGGTTGAGACAATCTCTTATGGGCTTTTTTCTTTTTTTGTTCCAGGGGCATTTTAGCGGGCTTACGCTTACCCTGAACCTGTTTCACTTCCCGGCCCTCGAGACCGGCCTGTCCATTTTGGCCAGCCTTCAGTTGTTCTCCCACCTGTTGAGTTGCCGGCTTGCCTGATTCATTGGCCTGTGGTGTATTGGAAGATTTATTGATACCTGAAGGGGAGACACTCTCTTGAGCAAAAAAGACTTGGGGATAAAACAACAAAAATGTTAAGCAGATAAAAATAAAAGATTTTTTTGTCAGATTCATATGACCTCTCAATATTAGACAGTTAACAATTGAGTTTTGTGCAAAAAGCAAAAGAAATTTTTTACAATGCCCGGAAAGCAAGTAATAGGGCGGGGTTCCGAAGAATGAATGACTATTCAACTTTTTAAAACCCACTGCGACGTTGTATCTTTTGCTTTCAGCTTTGAGCTATCAACTTTGCGGCTTTGCGCCTTTGCGTGAGACCTTTTGTTTTCCGGTTTATCCGGGTTAGGTTAATGCAAAGCACGTAATTCTTACCATAAAATATTCCCCATTGTCAAAAAAATAGCACTAAAGGTCTCTCGCCCCAGTACCATTCTGCGGCTACATCAATTTTGATACGCCCGTAAAAAGTCAGATCTCTCGCAGAGATCGCAGTGGTAAGAGCTTGACTTTATTCATTTTGTCTTTGCGTTCTTTGCGCCTTTGCGCGAGATAAGGGTGTTTTTACGAGACTATCAATTTTAGTCAAACCTCTACTGTGGTTTCAGCCCTAAAGAATTGGCAATAATGATCTCGGCACGCCGGTTTTGTGCCCTTCCTTCATCTGATTTGTTGCTTCCCACAGGTTGGTAAAAAGATCGTCCTACTGCAGCAAAGATTTCGGGGCTAATCCCTCCCTTGTAAATCAGGAATCTGACTACAGCAGCAGCGCGAGCAGCAGAAAGTTCCCAATTGGAAGGGAATTTTTCGATCAGATTTGAACTTATAGGTACGTCATCTGTATGGCCAACGATGTAAATATATTTATCCTTCACTTTTTTTAAGATTTGCCCTAACTGTCCCAGAATTCTCCGCCCTTCCGGGGTTATTCTTGCACTCCCTTCGGCAAAAAGAACTCGATTAACAAGTCTGATCCTGAGTTTTTCCTCAAACTGATTAACCGTGATATCCTTGGCCTGGATTTCGTTTTTCAAATCGATCAAGAGAGCATCATATGTCGATTTCAGCGCTTTAATGGACGCATCTTTCCTGTCTTGCGTTTCCTTTAATTGAGCAACTAGCCCCTGCATCCGCTCTTGCGACCCTGCACATTTCGCCTGCTCTGTATTCAGTCGCAAAATTTCTCCGTTCAGATCACCTATTCTCTTCGCAGCCTTTGCCCGTTCCCCGGTTATGTCTGAGAGTTCCCTTGAAAGATTGGCCAACTGGGTCGCATGGGCCGATTGCAGCTCTTTGATGGTCGTATCTTTCCTGTCTTGCGTTTCCTGCATTTGGGCAATTCGCTCCTGAAGACCCGCGCATTTCGCCTGCTCCGTGTTCAGTCGCAAAATTTCCCCGTTCAGATCAACTATTCTCTTCGCAGCCTTTGCCCGTTCCCCGGTTATGTCTGAGAGTTCCCTTGAAAGATCCGCCAACCGGGTCGCATGGGCCGATTGCAGCGCTTTAATGGACGCATCTTTCCTCTCTTGCGTTTCCTGTAATTGAGCAATCCGCTCCTGAAGACCCGCGCATTTCGCTTGCTCCTTTTTCAGTCGGGAAATTTCTCCGTTCAGATCAACTATTCTCTTTGTAGCTTTTGCCCGTTCCCCGGTTATGCCTGAGAGTTCCCTTGAAAGATTGGCCAACCGGGTCGCATGGGCCAATTTCAGCTCTTTGATGGACGTATCTTTCCTCTCTTGCGTTTCCTGCATTTGAACAATCCGCTCTTGAAGACCCGCGCATTTCGCCTGCTCTTTTTTCAGTCGCAAAATTTCTCCGTTCAGATCAACCATTCTCTTCGCAGCCTTTGCCCGTTCCCCGGTTATGCGTGAGAGTTCCCTTGAAAGATCCGCCAACTGGGTCGCATGGGCCGATTTCAGCGCTTTGATGGACGTATCTTTCCTCTCTTGCGTTTCCTGTAATTGAGCAATCCGCTCCTGAAGACCCGCGCATTTCGCCTGCTCCGTGTTCAGTCGCAAAATTTCTCCGTTCAGATCAACCATTCTCTTCGCAGCCTTTGCCCGTTCCCCGGTTATGCGTGAGAGTTGTTCCGAAAGCCTGTTAAAATCAGATAGCTTTACTGACTGTTTCCTGCTTTCCAAAAGCTCCGCCTTTGCAACAGAATACTGTCTGTAGGTTAGCCCGCATACAATGACCATACCTGCAAGCAATATAGACAGGACCAATGAAGTTTTGTTCATGTTCGACCTCCTATATTTAACGTCTCGGAATTCTACAACTTACCGAAATCAAAAAAGAATATTGAGGCTTGATGGTCTTGCTTCAAACATGGAATGATGGAATGACGGAATGACGGAAATCTGATGATTGGCTGGTATTTTGCTGCCAAAAAAAAGCCCGGTAGGCAGGTGGCTTGTGGCCTATACCTGCTCTACCGGGAAACCTCATGGTTCATTGGTTTTTTGTCAACTCATGGATCTCCTGCGTCGGATCAGCCATAAACCACTGACAGCGAGGAGCAATGAAAGCCCCATGATACCCCACTGAGTAAAGGTCGGCACCTCAGGCGGTGGCGGTGGCGGTTCCACTATAACACAATCCTGGCAGGTGGTCGTCAGGCTCGGGAAACCCACCATCACCACGTCCACATCATTGCAGAATGAACCGTCCTGATCTCCCACCAAAATCTGATAGGTGATCACTACGTTTCCACCCGTAGCAATAGTCAGGTTATCCCAGGTCACCAGGGTCGCCGTTTCGGTGGTAACCGGAACATCAGCGCTTCCAAGCACGTAAGTCAGCCCACCGCCGGCAGGCATGGTGTCTGTAACGTCGAAGTCCCTGGCACTGCTCGTATCATCATTGTAGATGGTGAGCGTGACAGTGATGGTTTCGCCGTAATCGACGGTCTCCTTGTCAAAGACCTTTGTGCATCTCGGACCGGGCGGCAGGCTCACAATAACGCAGTCCTGGCAGGTGGTCGTCAGGCTCGGGAAACCCACCATCACCACGTCCACATCGTTACAAAAGGTCCCCGCTCCGTCTCCCACCAGGATCTGGTAGGTGAATACCTGGCTCAATCCGATCCCTATGGAAACAGCATCCCAGGTTACAAATTGCAGTCCTGAGGTCGTCGGCGCCGGGGTGGGGCCGGTTACTCCGATAAATGTCATGCCCACATCAATGGCATCCGCAATGTCAAAGTCCCTGGCGCTGGTCGTATCGTTATTGGTAACCGTGAGCGTCACATTGATGGTTTCACCCACGAGGGCCGTGTCCTTGTCAAAGAGCTTTGTACAGGTCGGCCCGGGCGGCAGGCTCACAATAACGCAGTCCTGGCAGGTGGTCGTCAGGCTCGGGAAACCCACCATCACCACGTCCACATCGTTACAGAAGGTCCCCGCTCCGTCTCCCACCAGGATCTGGTAGGTGAATACCTGGCTCAATCCGATCCCTATGGAAACAGCATCCCAGGTTACAAATTGCAGTCCTGAGGTCGTCGGCGCCGGGGTGGGGCCGGTTACTCCGATAAATGTCATGCCCACATCAATGGCATCCGCAATGTCAAAGTCCCTGGCGCTGGTCGTATCGTTATTGGTGACGGTGAGCGTCACATTGATGGTTTCACCCACCAGGGCCGTGTCCTTGTCAAAGAGCTTTGTACAGGTCGGACCAGGCGGCAGACTCACATCAACACAGTCCTGGCATGTGGTCGTAATGGTTACGTCATCCGCCCGTACCACATCCACATCGTTACAGAAGTTGCCGGCTGTGTCCCCCGCCAATATCTGGTAGGTAAAGACCTGGATCGAGTTGGATAGAATGGGAAGATTATTCCAGTTTATGCTCTGAGCCGTTGAGCCGGTCGGCACCGGGCTGGCGGTACCATTGATATACGTCAGACCCGCATCAATGGTATCCGTAATGTTGAAGTTCCTGGCGGTTAGAGGGTCATCGTTATAAACGGTCAGCGTTACAGTGATCGTTTCTCCGGCTATGGCGGTATGCGTGTCAAAAGCCTTCGTACATCTCAGCAAAGACATGGTACCAATCTCATCAAGTTCGAGATCTTCCCTTGTGGTAGTGCCGGCATCAGGGATCGTCATTCTGATGGAATCAACGTTCCCGAACCGCGCAAGGGAATAGTTGCTGAAGGTACTGAAGGGTATTATTGTCCACGGTGTGAGGCCTGGAGAAAAAGTCCTGTCAGCAACCATATCCGTTCCGCCGCTCGTTACCGTAAGACGGATGGTGACGGTGCCTTGAGGATCCACGTTTCTCAGGTAAACAGCATCAGACTGGCCAGAATCGGTGAGATCAAAAGGCGTATTGTTATCCCACTGAACAAAACCATTTCCCGTTATACCGGTATCTTGATTATATGAAAAGAGACCAATAATCGCCACCATGCTGAAATTCAGACCCGTAGTATTTCCTGTGCAATTAAGCGAGACGTCGCGCGTCCCGCCTATGATCCCTCCCCCCAAGGCACTGCCGGTGCTTACACCTACAGTATTTCGAGTAACATTTTGATTTGTGCTGAAATCGTCAATGATCACTTGCCCCCATGCCTGACCCAACGGCAACAACGCAAACATAAGGATTGCCAGCAGCCAAGCACTCAGACCAAACCTCCTTTTCACACCCATCTTTGCCATATTCTTCTCCCTCCCTTAAAAAATTTCCTGTCACTCAATCAAATTTGAATCACTCCCCGCGGTGCCAACTCCGAAAAGATATTGGACGACGGGTGCAGACAAATTAAAAACCCTAAGAAAAACAACATAACAACCGGCTAAAGGGTTATATTAGGCCTATCATTCTCGTGTTCATGGGGCCATGATCCACCCCCGATCCACGATCAGCTCTTTTAGATCATACTTCGGCGTTTTTGTCAACCCTCAAATCAAAATCTTTTTCCGCGCTCACAGATTCGAGATTTTCCCCCCTATCCCCTCATTTTTCTCCGTCTGATGAACACGGCACCGGACATCCCCATAAGGAGTGTAAACAGAATCATACCCCATTCAGAAAGGGTTGGAACCGTAGCGGGCCGTTCCTCCTGCGAAGCCGTGGTGCCAATCTCGTCAAGATCGAGGTCTTCCCTTGTAGTAGTGCCGGTATCAGGGATCGTCATCGTGACGGAATCAACATTTTGGAACCGCGCAAGGGAATAGTTGCTGAATTCAGTGAAGAGTATTATCGTCATCGGGGTAACGCCTGGAGAAAAAGTCCTGTCAACAACCATATCCGTTCCACCGCTCGTTACCGTAAGACGGATGGTGACGGTACCTTGAGGGTCCACATTTTTCAGGTAAACAGCATCGCACTGGTCAGCATCGGTGAGATCAAAAGGCGTATTGGTGTCCCACTTAACAAAACCATTTCCCGTTATACCGGTATCTTGATTATATGAAAAGAGACCAATAATCGCCACCATGCTGAAATTCAGACCCGTAGTATTTCCTGTGCAATTAAGCGAGACGTCGCGCGTCCCGCCTATGATCCCTGCCCCCGGCACACTGCCGGTGCTTACGCCTACAGTATTTCGAGTAACATTTTGATCGGTGCTGAAATCGTCAATGATCACTTGCCCCCATGCCTGCCCTAACGGCAACAGCACAAACATAAAGATTGTCAGGAGCCAGGAGCCCAAGCCAACCGTCCTCTTCACACCCATGCTCGGAATTTTTTCCCTTGCCATAATCTTTTCCCTCCTTTTAAACCCCCTCATTCACGTCATTCATAACATGAGGCCCTCCCCGCACAGCCCGGTCCTGGGGGTATTGGGCGCCGGGTGCAGGCCGATTGAATGTCAGCAAAAAATCAAAAAAAACAGGCTGTTAAAGGTTATCCATGAACAGGATTAACGTTCTCACAGGCAATAAAGTGCCTACGGTCTTCTCCACTAACTACATTTTAAACTACAATTTGTCACCCTTGTCAACCAAATAAAACAAAGAAATGCACTTTTTTACACGCCTGTTTTCTGTTTCGTGTCGGGCCATGTAGTGAACAGGGGGATCAAATCTGCTGTTGGCGTCTGCTGTTGGCCGTTATATCGTGCCTGAACGAAAAGCGTGGTGCGCCCAGGAGACATGAGTCGATCATATGCCCCGCATAAAAGGTCTCATAAAGGCCTCAAGGCGGGCATCCATAGGGCCCGTCGCCACACGACTGGCATAGACCTCTCCGTAGAGCCGCCCTAAGGCATTGGCCACGGTTAGTTCAAGGACTTCCATCAATGGGGTTTCACCCGATACCTCGTAATTTTCCTTGATATAAGAGAAAACCTGTTGGATCTGGTCACTCACATCCTGCGCGATCTTCCCCAACTCCGGCCTTTGAAGCTTCGAATTTTTGGACAAATGGTCATAGAGGAACGCCCATACCCTGTTTCTGAGCGGGTATTTTCTCGAAACCCTGTCTATGATCCCCGAGAACCGCCTGCGATCGCGCGGGAATGCCTTGCTATGCTCAAACATCTCAGCCCGGAGCAGGTCAACCGATCGTTCTATGGCGCCGGTCAAGGCCATGAGATCTTTGACGGTCACAAAGGACAGGTCTTTTTCCACACGTCCCATGATTTTGGCGCACCAGAACGAGTTGACGACCTGACGTTTGAACGCATACCCGGGCGAACGGTTGTGGGAATGCCTGACCTTGATATCCGGCTGATAGAGTACCTTGTGCCCCATGAGCAGAATCTTGAGGGCCCACGCCAGATCCTCAGCAAAATCTACCTCCGGAAAGGGCGTTTTCTCTAACAGCTCTTTCCTGTAGATGGCACATATATTGTCCAGGCCGATGGATCGGTAGGCCGCATGATAAGGCATCCGCTGAAAAGCCTCATAGGATTCAAGGGCATGGATAACCGGTTCCCGTCCCCTGCCATATTGAATAGATTCGGTTTCAAACCGGGCATAGGGCGTTGCATCGTCCTGGGGGATCTGTTCGGCGTACACCGCGGCCACGTCATGCTCCATGAGGGCCTTTTCCAGATGCGCCAGCGAGGTGTCGGCACAGGGGATGGCGTCTTGAACCGTATAGACGACCTGGTCGAACCGGGCCAAAGGGAGGGCATCATTCCTTGTCCTGGCATGATGGAATAGTCTCTTATGTATCCTTTTGACCAGGGCGCCCGCTTTTTGAGCCAACTCAGGGGTGCCGTCAGTCGAGCCGGAATCAATAACGATCAACTGAACCGGGCCCTCATACCTCTGTTGGCCGATCCTTTCAAGGCATCTCGTAAATGTTTTCCCGCCATTATAGGTAGGAATAATGACGCTGATTCCCTCTTCCATTTAAGTAACCGTTCCGGGGTTCATGTAGAATTTTGCACTTCAAATTGCGTATTTTGGATCTATTCCGAACAACATTCAACCATAAAATCACATTTTTTTATTCTTATATCGGAATTCCGTTTCACATTATTTCGTTGACGGAGTTTCAAAAGGATGCTAACTTATCACGCTTAGTAAACTCTAACGTTGCATAAAATTTACAGAACGTTGTGACCTGGTTTATTGAAATCGGTCTACGACGTTATTTTGGCATATGCGTTAAGCAGTAGGGGGTTGAATGTTAAAAGGCAGGCACCGGTTACCAATTGTTTTTGATGGCCTTTTTCGGGTTGCCCATAGACTGTAGGTTTTCTTTGCGTCTTCGCCGGTGTCCCTGCTGCGGCTTTGCGTGAGACCTTTTCTGTTCCGGTTTATCCGGGTTAGGGTAAAGGCACGTAGACTGGTGAAGTAACGCGTACGATCCCAGGTATGATTTTATCATTTTAATTTGACCGTTCTTAGAAATTCTAAGATTGAAAGTGAGGAGGTAAGGCATGAAATCCAAAATTTTTGTTCTGCTAAGCATCATTTTTGTTTTTATTCTTTCATCCGCGGCATGGGGAAAGGCGGAGATCCCTGAAGAGATCAAAAAAGCAGCCCCACCTTATCCGAATGCTCAGGTCCGGGAAGTCATGAAAACGCCCAGGGGGATTGGCGTCATCCTTACCTCGCTGGCGGACACTCCACAGGTCGTCGCAGACTTTTATAAAAAAGAAATGATCGATAGAGGGTGGATCTTAGAGGCTGAAAAAGATTTAGGAGGAAAGATCAATATCCTGCTGGTTAAAGGTGATGATATATTTCAGATTACGATCTACGGTCGCAATAATCAAGGAGCATCATTCGTCCTGTTTTTAAAAAAGAAGGGAAAACCTGAAAAAGAATGAAATGATCCGTGAACTGAGAAATGATTAACGCGTAAAAAGTCAGAATGCTCACAGAGTCCGCAGGGATCACAGGGATAACATATTGACATTGTTCGTTTTATCTTGGCGTTCTTTGCGCCTTTGCGCGAGATAAAAGTGTTTTTACGAAACTATCAAAAGTAGTTTATAATTTTTCATGTATGTCTTTAACCGCCTTTCTCTGTGTCTGCCTGTGCCTGCCCCGTAGCTCCGGAAGATGGTACTGGGGTGGGTCTGTGGCTAATCATGAGCCTCCCTATTTCCCACAGCATTTTTTAAATTTCTTGCCACTCCCGCAAGGGCAGGGATCATTCCGGCCTACAGGGGCCTTGATATTGGAAGGGAAAATTACACGAACCGAAGCGATAGATAATAGAGCCACAAGGAATGCCAGAAACTGCCTCCCGCCATTGTTCAGCAAATAGTACCAGAATCCCCTGATCCGCCCGCTGAGAGACTCGACAGCCCACGGCGCTTCGACCCTGTTGATCACATCCAGAGGGATATCAATGAGCTGTGTGCCGATAAAGAGGGGGACGGAAATCAGAAATGCCTTAAACCTGTCTCTAATGGATAAGCCCGGCCACGCCAACAGCAGGGAATAAAGGATGAAGGGAGAAATATAGAGGGTCCTGCCCGTGATGCCTGCCTTTACTTCTGACCCCCCCAAGGCACTCCCCTTATGATCAAACCCGACCCGATCCACCCTGATTTGGTACATAATCTGGTTTTCATCATCAAGATAGAATTCCCTGATATCATACTCCGGATTAAGGATTTCTATTTCGTAAGAAATCAGAGGCAAAAAAAAGCGGATATAGAAAGGTCCCGCCATGTACAACAGAGTAGACAGGAACAGTCCGGCCAGAATGAGGCGTAAAAGAAAATAAAAAACTTTTGTCTTAGGCCGTCTTGGAGAGCTTTTCATTAGTCCCGGCGAAGTTACCTGTCCACAAAATGAAGAACAACAGCGCAATGAAAATGAGCAATATCTGCCCGATATAGATATGCACCATTTCAAAAATGTCTGGTCTGTATTTGAGGCAGTAATATAAAACCACGATCCGAATCAGATTAGAAAGGTACACAATGAAACAACCGACCAGAGAACCCAATATCTTTTTTCGGACACTCATTTTGAAGGCCCAAATGGCCGCCACAAGGAGCAACATCCCCTCTGTGCCTGTACACCCCTCAATAACCCGGACCCTGAAATTTCCCGATCGGATCAGACTCCCTTCAACAAAGCTATTTTCCCCGGGCGTAATCATGTTAATAATCATTGAACTTGCATTAGCGTTGAGTTCGTGAACCAGCAAAGGATCTGTGAAGGGATAAATAAGGTAATATAATGTCTGGCCCAAAAAAAAGAGCCCAATAAAAAGAAGAATAAATTTAATCTCCTTTCTGTTTGATTTGATAAAGAGTTTTAAATAAAGGGTACGTTCCATATTGACCTAACCCGGATAAACCGGAGCAGAAAATGTCTCACGCAAAGCCGCAGCAGGGACACCGGCGAAGGCGCAAAGAAAACCTACAGTCTATTCGCACCCTAAAAAGCCCTGCAATGATCAAAAATGCCTAAAGTTATATGAATTCGAATAATAATAACTACTTAACCTCTCAACTACTCAACTACTTAGCGAGGTCTGTCATAGTTTTTTATCTTTGCGTCTTCGCCGGTGTCCCTGCTGCGGCTTTGCGTGAGTAAAAAGTATGCGACCTGTTTCTGAGCCAGAGATAAACAGCCAGCAAAAAGGGTTCAAACCGGATCACCATATTATCTGTAAATGCCCACATAAACTGCAAGAAGAATTGAACGGGCTTAGAGGTCGTCGTGATGCCTGCCTGGGTCAATTTATAAAAGAGCTGAAGGATGCAGAAGAAATAGATATAAGACAGATGAATGAATATTAAGATCACACATGCTTCAATAAGGGTCCGCTTTCGCCACTTGAAGAAAGGAAATAACCCGACCACCAAAGCAAAAGTCAGAGGAACATTGAATGAGTAATCTGATACCGCAATTTTCAAATCAAGAAAGAGATCTGTTAACCCGTCCCCTGTCATGATTTGATCTGTAAAGATTACTGCCGCTTTTTCTTTCCCATGCCGGACATCTTCTATACGAAGCCCCGTGGTCGAGGCGGCCAACCGCGCACCTACCTGCGTGAGAACATAACCGTAATAGGGTTTGACCTGAATCCATAGGACCAAAAAAACCGGATAGGACACAAGAAAAACGGCCAGCCCAAGAAGTATTTTATTCCTTAATCGCATAATTGAGCCAGACAAGGAAGATAACGAGTGCGATGGCAATCATCAGGCCCTGGGCAACATAAATGTGAATAAATTTAAAGTAGTTTGCTAAATAGACCCCGCTGAGCCCGAGAAGGCCTATCCTCAGAATATTCAGGACCTGGAGAACAAGAAACCCCCCGACAACCCCGACTATTTTTTTCTGAAAACCGGCAGGAAACGAAAGAACCCCCACCATATAGATGAGAAATGCCTCCAGGCCGTTACATCCGAAGCGAACATCCATGGACATCCCTTTCACATTGATGACTGAGCCGCTGATTCCCTGGACAACGCCAAAGGGCTTTAGGAATAACTCGGTGAAATAGATAATCATATGCGTATATAACCCATTGATGTCCATCACTTTTTTTATCGATTCTAAGCCGATAAGTGTCATAAAAAAACCCATCAGCACCACATAGATAATGATGAATTTCCAGATGGAAATGTTTTTTTTGTCTTTGGAAACCTTTCTTGCCATAAATTTTCCTTCCCGTTCCTACTTCTTACCCCATTGGTATCCCTTGGGATATATTAATTCAGAGGCAACGCCTTTTTTAGATACGGCAAATAGACGGAACTCCGGACCCGATGCATCGTTAGGAGCAGAGAATGTCAGGTCAAACTTGAAACCTGTCTTCTTCAAGGCGGGATTCTTCAGGTATTTGGCAACATCCGGCCGGTTGATATCGGTCCTGCCTGAGAAAAAAAACTGGCCGTCCAAAAAGATAACAACGGCTTCCGGAACCTGTGAGTCCCTGACATCTGCGGCCCAGCCGGCAAACATCACGCGATCGCCTTCTGTCTTGGCAACAGAAAGGTGACCCTTGAGGGCCTTCGGGTCCAAGGGTATGGACGTGCCGTCCGGGTGTCTGATCAGTCCATTCCCAGACAAAGCATACCACTTCTTTCTCCACGGATACCCCTTGGGATAAACGAGTTCCGAGGCCACACCTTTCCTGGACAGGGCAAAAACCCTCACATCAGCCCCTGCCATATCCTTAAATAACGACCTGGGTACAGCGTAGTTGAAACCTGCGTTTCTCAGCGCAGGATTGTGGAATACCTCTGCCACGTCCGGCCGATCTGTATTACACGTTCCTGAAAAAACCGACTCTCCATTTGCAAAGATCATAATGGCCTCCGGAACTTGGGACCCCTTGACATCTGCGGCCCAACCGGCAAACCGCACGTGATCGCCTTTGGCCTTGGCAACAGCAAGGTGACCCTTGAGGGCCTTTGGGTCCACCGGTATGGAAAGGCTGTCCGGGTGTCTGATCAATCGATTCCCGGATAAAACATACCATTTCTTTCCCCACTGATACCCCTTGGGGTAAATGAGTTCAGATGCCGTACCCTTTTTAGATACAGCAAAGAGACGGACCTCCGGACTCAGTGTATCGTTCGGAAATGAGGATGTCAGGTCAAACTTGAAACCCGTCTTCTTCAGGGCGGGATTCTTCAGGAATTTGGCAACGTCCGGGCGGTCCACCTCGGTCTTGTCTGCGTAAAAAAAACGGCCATCTAAGAAGATGACCACGGCCTCCGGGAGCTGTGCGTTCTTTGCATCAGCGGCCCAGCCGGCAAAGGTCACGTTATCGTCTTTTACCTTGGCATATGCCAGATGCCCCTTTACAGCATGCTGAATCACCGGTATGGAAAGGCCGTCCGGGTGTCTGATCAGTCCCCTGCCCGTTGAAGTGAGGGCATAGGGGGTAAGCTCAAAGGCCCCCATATCCGCCACGCCATTGATGATCCGGGCATTACCGTCTTTGTCGGTCAGGGGGAGTTTGGGGGCGCGGTTATCCCCATGGTCAAGGCAAAGGGATGATGCTTGAAGGCGGTAATCCTCCTCCCCTAAGAACATCGGATCGGCATCGATGTTCCCCTCGCCCGGATAATCACCCTGTATATCACTGTAATGGACATGCGGGGAGGCAAATCCCTCCTCATATATCTCATCGGGACTGTCCCCCCACAGGATGCTGTTGATGATGGTCGGTGA
>Ga0208648_1002001_pt1 | contig 14963 bp, 12 predicted proteins | sample AntAceMetag02UKL_FD_184772 | JGI IMG/M metagenome (GOLD analysis project Ga0208648, IMG submission 184772) | Saline lake microbial communities from Ace Lake, Antarctica - Antarctic Ace Lake Metagenome 02UKL (SPAdes) (version 2) | ecosystem: Environmental > Aquatic > Non-marine Saline and...
AACAGCAATTGTGCTGATAATTTAATCTTTTATTAATAACAATATATCAACAGGTTCTTTGCTAACGATTTTTAATACATTCAAACAGTTTTCTAATTTTAATTTAATCATAACTGAAGATTTATTGTTTAAAGTTATTCTGCCTTCAAGTGCTACAAAAGAGCATAATGCAGCTTTTTACGAGGGCGTCAAGATTTGCTGCCATTTTAGAAATACGCAACAATACGCAACTAATAAATGAAATTTATTGATCTATTTTGTTCAATATTGTATATTTATTTTAAAAGTTAAATTTTGCAGGTTTAACTTTTTCCAAATGTCTCATTTAGACGAAGGATTCGCATGCTTTCTTTTACCCCAAGCCAAAAAATAGAAAACAGACTGAAAATTTTCCAGGGGTTATTAGCTGAAAAATATAAAGACCTCGAGGCATTATCCCCTGATGAGATAAAATATGTTCATCGTTGTGCCTTTATCGGTAATATCGGGGCTTCAACCAGAATAGAAAACGCTGTTTTAACCGACCGGGAAATCGAATGGGTTGATACCACCTTGAATGACCATGGGAAGGCAACCGTTTTTGAGGAGAAGAAATCTTTTATTCTGGACAAGCTTTCAAAGGATAGAGAACGAAGTCTTGAAGAGGTAGTTGGTTGCCGGCAAGTGCTGACAACTGTTTATTTGCAAGCTGATGCACTTTTTCCTCTATCAGAAGTTACTATTCGTGGACTTCATCATGATTTGCTCAGGTACTATCCTGAAGCATCAAGTTATGCAGGTGGATACAAGACAACACCGAACAGGGTTGTTTCTATCAATCACGAAACCGGAGAGGAACGTGTGGTATTAGAGCCCTATCCCCCCGGCATTATAACAGCGACTGCAATGTCAGAGCTGATCAAATGGTATAATACCGCAATCAGGGAGTATCCGTGGCCAATATTAGTTGCCACGGAATTTATATTTCGTTTTTTGGCCATCCACCCATTCCAGGATGGAAATGGACGATTGGGACGAGCGCTTTTTATCCTGGCTTTATTACACTCCGGCGATAAATATCTGACGAGTATTACGCCCTACATTGCTATTGATCGCCACATTGAACAAAACCATACGCTTTATTATTCCATCCTTCACCAATGTTCGGAAGGCAAGTTTAAAGCAGATCACACACAATACAAATTAGAGCCATTGGCCTGGTTTTTCATCAATATTCTGGAATCTTCTTTAGCCGATATTGAAATTTATCGTAAGCGATATAGCAATCTGCAAAAGCTTTCGGAATCGGCGTTGACTGTTTTGAACTGTTTTAGGTCCAGCCCGGAAAAACGCCTGAAGGTTGGTAATATCGTAGAAAAAACAGGCATTCCCCGCCGTACTGTGCAATATGCTCTTAAGACACTTACAAAACAGGAATTACTCCAGTTATTGGGGCGGGGCGCTGGAAGCCGTTATCAACTTGTGTTTTGAGAGAATAGAAAGAAATGAGGACGCTGGTGAAATATTGAAATTTTTATCCTAAACGCCTTGGTGTCATTCTGGCTTGTCAAAAACATCAAATTTTTCCCAGCATCCTGTTTTTTCTCTGTCTTGCTTTTTTTATACGATTAAAGCAGAATGTCTCAGATAATAATTAAGATGCTAATCAATCCAAATTAAGAAAATGAAAATTTCAAGTCATTACAAAGGGAAAGAACAATCCTTTATAAAACACAGACTGCTTGAAACTTATCTTGAACGTCTTTTCATGATTATCGGCCAGCATGAAAACCAGATACGTTATGTTGACTGCTTTGCCGGTCCATGGAAGGCTGAAACGGATGATCTCAAAGATACTTCTATAACCATTTCATTAAACATCATGAAGGGTTGTCATGAAAGTCTCATGAAACAGGGTAGAAATGTCCAATTCAAAGCATTGTTTATCGAAAAAAACAGAGAATCCTACAAAAAGCTGAACTCATTCCTTGATAAGGAATCAACCAATGAAGTTTGTGCCAAATCTTTACATGGGGATTTTTATTCACTTCGATCCGATATTCTTAAATGGTGTGGCAATGATGATTTTACCTTTTTCTTTATTGATCCTACTGGATGGAAAAATGTTGTAGAAATAGATACGTTGCTCCCATTATTACAGCGAAGGCATTCTGAATATCTTATCAATTTTATGTTTGATTTCATATTACGTGCTCATAATCAGGAGCTTTTTGAAAAGCATATGATAAAAATATTTGGTGAAATTCCGGACACATCCGGCTTAACTGCAAAAGTACGCGAAAAACATCTGCTTGATTTATATCGAAATCAGTTAAAAAAAGCGCAACCAGATATCGAAAACAAAAAGGCTCGCTCAGCTTACGTGAAAATACTTGATCCATATAAAGATCGAACAAAATATGATCTTGTCTATCTTACTCGGCATTCGCTTGGTATAAAAGTTTTCATGGAAGTATCTGAAAAATTGGATCTGGTTCAAAAAATTGTCAGGGCACAAACTAAACAGGAACGTCGTGTTGACAAAAGCAGACAAAATGAGTTGTTTCCAGCGGAAATCTATATTGCCAATGAAGATAATGTGAATTTGTCTGATGTTAAAGAATACTGGTTAAACAAGTTGTCATACGAACCAAGAAGGTTTGGATGTGAAGAACTTGCAGATATGCTCGAAGAGACAGGCTGGTTTATCAGCGATTTTCAAAAAGCCTTTAATGAGCTTATAAGTGAAGGGAAGGTAAAGAATATGGATGCATCGAGAAAACGGCCGATGCATGCAGTACATTTTGATAAAAGAGAATTTTTAAAGAGGTTAAACTCATGAGTACAAAATCAACGATAGAATGGACAGAACAGACCTGGAATCCTGCAACCGGCTGCACAAAGGTATCGCCGGGATGCCAGAACTGCTATGCAGAGGCCATGGCACGCCGTTTAAAGGGAATAGGCGCTAAAGGTTATGAGAATGGATTTACACTTACATTACAACCTGATCGCTTACGGGAGCCGTTGCTACGTAAAAAACCTACCACTTATTTTGTAAATTCCATGAGTGATATGTTTCATGAAGAGATACCCGATGACTATATCCGGCAGGTCTTTGATGTAATAAAAAGCGCGCCTCAACATACCTTTCAGGTACTTACAAAACGAGCGGAAAGGATGGCGCAATTCTTTAAATCATATGATGTGCCGGAAAATGCATGGCTTGGCGTTAGTGTTGAAAATAAAAAGCACGGTGTGCCCAGGATCGACCAACTTCGCCGAGTAAAGGCACATATTCGTTTTTTATCTATAGAACCTTTACTCGAAGATATAGGCAATCTCGATTTGACGAATATACACTGGGTAATTGTCGGCGGAGAATCAGGCCCCAAGGCTCGTCCAATGAAGCCCGAATGGGTTCAGCTTATCAAGCAGCAATGTGACAATTATGACATATTCTTTTTTTTCAAGCAGTGGGGCGGCTGGGGCGTTGATGGAATAAAACGCTCAAAAAAAGCAAATGGAAGACTGCTTCTTGGACGTACATGGGACAACATGCCGGACTTTAGCAGCCCTTCTTTGGCTGTTTGTTAATATTGTATTAATTTAGTTGTAGTATAGAAAATGTGGGTTACTTAAAAACGATTGGGATATCAAACAGCAACGCAAGGCTTAAAAAATCATGACTGAATCTGAGAAAACTACACGGAAGAAAAGAATTGATTCAAAGCTGAAGTCATCATTACTGAACTGGAAAGTCGTGCCATGGAACAACAGCCTGGATACGGATTCTCTTACTGCACATGCAGTAGAGGAGTATCCCACGGACACCGGCCCTGCTGATTATGGGCTGTTTGTAAACGGCAAACTGCTCGGTATTATTGAAGCAAAAAAACTTACTGTTGGCGCCGGGAATGTTCTTGAACAGGCCAAAAGGTATTCGAAAAGCGTTGCCAAAACAGTTGGAGAATGGCGGGGATATAAAGTCCCTTTTCTCTATTCAACAAACGGAGAAGCAATATTTTATCTTGATGTCAGGAAAAAAGAAAACACCTCTTATCAGATATGCGATTTTCACTCTCCCCAGGCCCTTTACGATAAGTTCAGCCGGGATACAGCGGCTGCTGAACTGTGGTTTCAAAACAACTCTGTCAGCAAAATTAAAAGACTCAGATATTATCAGGAAGACGCCATTGAGGCCATAGAAAATGCTCTTATTGACGGCAAAAAGAAGATGCTTCTTGCAATGGCAACCGGTACGGGAAAAACGTTTACAATTGTGTCCCTGATTTACCGGCTGCTAAAATCAGGCTACGCAAAAAGGGTTCTTTTCCTTGTTGACAGGCGGGCACTGGCAGCACAGGCTATTTCTACAATTTCCGCTTTTGACACCCCTGAAGGCATTAAGCTTGACAATGATTATGAAGTTTACAGCCAGAAGTTCAAGCGTGAGGATCTTGAAGAAGGAATGCGGTTCAACCCGGCCGTTCTTCCTGAAGATTATCTTACAAACCCACAGGAAAAGCACACGTTTATTTATGTTTCAACCATACAGAGAATGGCCATAAATTTGTTGGGCCAGGAAGGTCTTGATGGGTTTGAATATGATGTTGATGCCGGAAAACTTGATATACCTATACATGTTTTTGATGTGATAATTGCTGATGAGTGCCACAGGGGATATTCCGCAAAAGAAACAGGCACATGGAAACATGTTCTTGATTATTTTGATGCTGTAAAAATTGGGCTTACCGCCACGCCTGCCGGCCATACCATGGCAATGTTTACCCATAAGGCATATTCATACAACACAGAACTGGCTGTACTGGACGGCTTTCTTGTGGATTACGATGCGGTCAAAATCAAGTCCAGTGTAAAAATTAACGGGGCTTTTCTAGAGGAAGGTGAACTTGTCGGCGAGATTGATACCCAAACCGGTGTTGAAACACTGGATGGCCTTGAAGATGAAAGAGTGTTTCCAGCCCGGGAGATTGAAGTCAAGATTACAGCTCCTGACAGCACACAAAAAATAGTCAAAGCCTTAAAAAAGCATATTGACCGGTTTGAAGAAGAATATGCAAGATTTCCCAAAACACTTATTTTTGCTGTCAACGACCTGCCCCACATCTCCCATGCAGACGAAATAGTGCGCACCTGCAAGGATGTTTTCGGCCAGGGTGATGATTTTGTGGTAAAAATCACCGGCAGCAAAACAGTTGACAGGCCGCTTCAGAAAATAAGGCAGTTCAGGAATCGGCCTGAGCCTAAAATTGTCGTTACTGTAGATATGCTCTCAACCGGTGTGGATATTCCCGCCATTGAATTTATCGTTTTTCTCAGAATGGTAAAGTCAAGGATACTCTGGGTACAGATGCTCGGGAGGGGCACCCGAAGATGTGACGAGATACACAAGGATAAATTCACCATTGTTGACTGCTTTGACGGCTCTTTGATCGAGTATTTTAAAAACGCCACAGATTTTGAAGTTTATCTGCAAAAAGAAACCGTTCCCATTTCAGAGGTCATTGAAAGGATCTATGACAACCGTGACAGGGAATACAACATAAAGATTCTCACAAAACGTCTCCGCCGAATTGAAAAGAACATGGGCTCTGAAGCCAGGGAGCAGTTTTCAGAACATATCACAGACGGTGATTTAAAAACATTTACCGATAACCTGAAAGAAAAGCTTGATAAGAATTTCACTGATACAATGAAACTTCTCAGGAATAAGGAGTTTCAAGACCTGCTTGTAAACTATAAACGTCCGAAAAAGGTGTTCTTAAGAGGCTATGAAGTAGTTGACACGGTTGAAGACGAAGCGATGTTCAGAAAAGGAGACGATTATCAAAAACCTGAAGACTACTTAAAATCCTTTGAAACATTCGTCAAAGAAAACCCTGACAAGATAAAAGCCATTGAGATACTCCTTAACAGACCCAAGGGCTGGAATGCAGATGTTCTTGAGGAACTCCTTGAAAAACTTAAAATGTACAATTTTGATGAAAAGGATTTGCAGCGTGCGTACAAGCATGTAAATAACAAATCCTTGGCTGATATTATTTCCATAATAAAACATGCAGCAGATTTTAAGGTGCCGATTTTAGATGCAAGGGAACGTGTTGGCAGGGCGCTTGATGTTATAGCCGGAAAACATGATTTCTCAGAGGATCAACTGAAATGGTTATCCTATATAAGGGAGCATCTGACAAAAAACCTTGCCATATCTGAAAAAGACTTTGAGATTATGCCTGTTTTTGAAAGGCACGGTGGGCTTGGAAGAGTAAAACAGGTTTTTGGAAATGATCTGGACAATCTGATACATGAGATCAATACGGCAATTGCCGCTTAAATTTTTTAAAGACAGGACATAAACTTTAATGACAGATATTGTAAATAAACTATGGGGCTTCTGCCATACCCTGCGCCATGATGGGATAGACTACGGCGATTATATCGAGCAGCTCACCTATCTGCTTTTTCTTAAAATGGCAGATGAGAAAGTTATTGAGGTTAATAAAAAGTATAATTGGAGTAGTCTTATTGAGCTTTCAGGCGGTGATCTCCTGGACCATTACAGCGAAGTTTTGAGAAATCTACGCAAGTCCGAAGGAATTTTGGGAAAGATCTTTACCCAGGCCATGCCGAGGTTTAATAATCCGGTTAATCTGAAAAAAGTACTCAACATGATTGACATTGAAGACTGGTCTTCAATGGATGTGGATGTCAAAGGCGCGGCATTTGAAGGGCTTCTTGAAAAAGCTGCAAGCGAAGGCAAAAAAGGTGCTGGGCAGTATTTTACGCCACGTGCGCTTATCCGCTCCATTGTAAATGTAATGAAACCTGATCCAAGACCTGTAAAAGACTTTACCATATGCGATCCTGCGTGTGGAACAGCCGGTTTCTTAATGGTAGCCTATGACTGGCTGATGGATATCACCAAAGGTGCCTTGAACAGAAAGGATGCTCTGCGTATAAAGAAGAGCACCTACTTCGGCCAGGAACTTGTTCCCAGGCCTCGAAGACTGGCGCTCATGAACCTGTTTCTGCATGGTCTTGAAACGGATATATATCTTGGCGACAGTATTTACGAACCTCATAGAGGAGATTATTACAACTGCATACTAACCAATCCGCCTTTTGGGACCAAGGGCGCAAATCAGGCACCGACCCGCGATGATTTTACTGTAGCCACAAGCAACAAACAGCTTAATTTTATTCAGCATGTTGTAACCATGTTAAAACCTGGCGGCCGGGCGGCTATTGTCCTGCCCGATAATGTTCTTTTTACAAGCGATGCGGCTGAAGTGATCAAATATCTTACAGAGGACTGCAACCTTCACACGGTTCTGCGCCTGCCGAATGGTACATTTACGCCATACAGCCAGGGCGTAAAAGCAAATGTTCTGTTTTTTCAGAAAGGGCTTTCCACTGAAGAGACATGGATATACGACTGCCGGACAAACATACCCGGCGTAACCAAGAAGGAGCGGCCGCTTACTCCTGAAATGTTCAAGGGCTTTGAAAAAAAATACGGTACTGATCCAAACGGACAATCAAAGCGGAAGGATACCGGAAAAAAGGGGCGTTTCAGAAAATTCAGCATCTCTGAGATCAAGGGCCGGAACTATAATCTTGATATTTCATGGTTGAAGGATGAAAGCTTGGAAGATCCAGATTCCCTGCCCGAACCCCAAGAGCTTGCCGCCGATGCCATCACCGAGCTTGAAACATGTGTTGATGAGCTGAAGGAGATTTTGGAGCTTATTGATGCGGAGGAAGTAGAATGAATAAAGTACTTCCTAAAGGTTGGTGTGTTATAAAAATGAATGAATTGGCATCACATAAGTCAGGAAATTCAAAGCTGATTAAAGGGAAACTCCACAGTACTTTTGATGATAGACATTATTCTGCTTTTAGTGCCACAGGACAAGATGTTTGGCATGATAAGTATGAATTTGAAGGGCTGGCTTTAATAATTTCTGCTGTTGGTGCCCGATGCGGAAAAGTATTTCAAGCTGATGGAAAATGGTCTGCAATCGCAAATACTCATATTGTTTGGCCCAATGAACATTTAGTTGATTATCATTTTTTTTGGTACTTGATTAATAATGAAAATTTTTGGGACAAAGGTGGAACAGCACAACCATTTGTAAAAGTAAAAAACACATTTTGTCGCGAAATTGAACTTCCCCCTCTCCCAGAGCAAAAACGTATCGCTGCAAAGCTTGAAAAAATCATGCCGAGGATTGACGCCCTCAAAGAGCGATTAGACCGGATTCCGCAAATCATCAAACGCTTTCGTCAGTCTGTACTCATTGCTGCTGTTACAGGGAAGTTGACTGAGGATTGGAGGGAAGGTAAAAATTACCAATGCGAAAATACAAATTTAGGAACATTGTCGGAATATATCACGAGTGGTTCAAGAGGTTGGGCTAAATATTATTCGAGCTCAGGTGCTATATTTGTTAGGGCTCAAAACATAAACACTGACAAACTAGAGTTAAATGAAATTGCATATGTTAAACTTCCCAAAAAGGTTGAAGGGAAAAGAACCCAAATTAGTAAAGACGACATTTTGATTACAATTACAGGAGCAAATGTGACTAAAACCGCTCAAGTTACTATTAACCTTGAAGAAGCTTATGTAAATCAACATGTTGCCTTGGTTAAATTAAATAATAAAAATTTTGCATCTTATTTATATCTGTGGTTGATTTCTCCGATTGCAGGTAGATTGCAACTAGAAAAATTTGCCTATGGTGCAGGAAAGCCTGGTTTAAACTTGCAAAATATTAAGGATGTCGTTGTTATGCTTCCCCCACTCGAAGAACAAAAAGAAATCGTCCGCCAGGTAAACGAACTTTTCGCCTTTGCAGACAAGCTGGAGGCGCATTACAAGAAAGCAAAAGAAAAAATTGACAAGTTGCCCCTGTCTGTTCTTGCCAAGACATTTCGCGGCGAACTGGTTCCACATGACCCGAACGATGAACCGGCATCTGAGTTGTTGAAGAAAATTATAGTGGAAAAAGAAAAGCGGCGGGCTGAAATAAAAAAAATGCAAAAACGAAACGTAAAAGCGACCGCACAGAAAAAAGGGAAATGATGAGCAAGCGTATTGCCGACATACCGGAACTGGAGCGACCACGGGAAAAACTTCAGCAAAAAGGCCCAAAAGCCTTGTCTGACAGGGAGCTTCTCGCTATCCTTTTGGGCAGCGGAACAAAGACTCATGATGTTATGACCCTGGCCGGACGCATCTTAAAAGCTCTGGACAAGGGAAATGCAGAACCAAGTGTTAAGGATCTACAGAAAATCGATGGGGTGGGCCCTGCAAAGGCAACTCTTATTTCCGCAGCCCTTGAATTTGCCCGCCGCCGCATACGACCCGAAGGCCTGAAAATCTCTTTCCCGCCTGATGTCCTTCCCTTGATCCAACACTACGCTGACCGCAAGCAGGAACTTTTTCTCTGCATATCCCTTAATGGCGCAAACGAAGTGATTGCAAGCCGCATAGTTTCAGTGGGTCTTGTCAATAAGACACAGGTTCATCCCAGAGAGGTTTTTGCCGATCCATTAATCGACCGGGCATCCGCAATTATCGTTGCTCACAACCACCCGGCAGGCGGCCTTACACCAAGCAAGGAAGATATCCAAATCACAAAACGGCTGAAAGACGCCGGTGAAACTTTGGGAATAAAACTTCTTGACCACATTATCTTCAATCATAAAGGATATTTCAGTTTCCTGGAAAAAGGAGAAATATAGCTTGCCTTATAAACAGTATAGGCAGATCTTAATTTTAGAGATCTGCCTATACCCAAAGTTATAAATAGTCTGTTTTTATCTTACAGAAGTACGTTTTGTACCAGATAGATTTTTAACTGTTCCGTTGACGCCTTTCTTTCTCATTGTTGATACTGCATCTTTAAAAAGCGGTTGGGGAACCTGTAGTACTTTTCTTGGCCGTCCGCTGTCTTTCAACCTGCTCACCGCTTTAGCAATATTTTGGCAATTGCGTTCAATTTCAGTGGCCGTCTTTTTTGTGGCAGAATCGAGTCGTCTGCCTCTGGAAATCGGAACTTCTGTTTTACCTGGTGCTTTTATTTTTGCGAGCTTGTGACTTTGTGTTTCCGACATAATGTGTGTCCTCCTTTATCAAGAAATTTATTGTTAAGTGTTGCCCCTCTTCTTTTCCCAGGAAGGGGCGATCCCGGTTTCTAAAACAGGTTTGATCGCAGGCTAATCAGCGTAGACAGGGATGCGCCATGCTTTATAACCATGGTTGCGTGCCCAGTCGCGGGTACCGTCTTTTCTCGTTACCCATGCACGGAAAATCCAGCCCACAATCTTGCGTTTGGCATTTTTTGCCATCAGCGAGCATCCTTTCCGGGAACAATTTTTCTTGACAAATTCGGTCGGACGGTGCGAAAGTACGTTTTGTTGTAATACACTGTCGGCAGCGAACCGTTTTCGGCCTTAGTGCTGAAAAATATTTCCAATTTCTTTCGTGTTCCCGAATCAAAGTACAATTGGATCGCTGTAGTTTTAAAAAAGGAGCATCTGCAAATGCTCCTTTTTTAATGCAAAACTCTTTGTAACTATATCCGCTTAAAATCATATCATTTATCTCAATAAAGGCTCATTTGGGGCCTGCATATTTATAACCTGAAAGTTTTTCAAATCTTTTGATTTCTTTTATAGGCTGTGGATGTTCATTGCATTTATCCCAATCTTCTAAAATAGATTGAAGGTCATCGTCCCACTTAATAAGCCCTTCTTTAATCCAGTCATTAACTATCCCCAATGGAGAAATCGTTTTCCCTGAAAACTCCTGGATTACAAAGTCATTTAGATCGTCGTCGACGGTTGTCAGTTTAAAACTGTGAGCAATGGAACATGCAGCTATTTGCTGATCAATATAACTCAAGCTGAAAAACCTTTTGGTTCTTTTATTTATTTTACCGGTTACGATAATATTCCGTATTGCCTCCAGATATAGATTAAAATCACCCGTTTCTACCTTTGATTTTATTAATGCCTTGATTTTGCTTTTATATTTTGTTCTCCAAGGATACTTGGTTTTAAATTTCTGAGTACGAAAGAACTCCTGAAATACTTCCTGAACGGTTACACACCCATAGCGATCATCAAGAAACATATCCGGAGCTATCCTTATCAGCATCAATACGCTACAAGTATCACAGAGAATATACATATCAGGAATCCGCCTTTTTCATCCTGATAAATTCATCCTTAACTGCTTTTACGTCCAGCGCACTTTCAATTCCAAGCATTTCTCCGAGTTTGCTGATAGTAATACTGTCAATCTGGTTAAGGATGATACTTGTAAAAAGAGGGCTTAGTGCTGCAATTTTTGCAACATAATTTCTGGGATCATTGCTTAGAAATAAAATATCCCCAATGTTAGAAAACCCCTTTTTTAAATTAGAATCAGCGCCTCCTATTTTAAGATCAAAATCTGGATCAATAGTTTTGATCTGCTTAACGAGTCCAAATAAAGCATGACGGTAAGTTTCCCCGAAAGTTTTTAGTTTGTTTACCTTGGCACCTGCAGATAAGCTATGGATGACATCATATACCATATGAACATATTCATCGGGGAATTGAATATAATTTGCTACTTTGTCGCAAAAATCTTCTTCTTCCTTATCAAAACCGTTATTTATCTGGATTTCATCCCGTATAGCGTGCACAGATTCATGTAAAATTGGAAAAATCAGATCAATAATATTTGTGCTGTTATTAACAAATATAACTCTATGTCCATGGATCTTTGTGTAAAAAGCATATGCTTTAATTTTTTCAGGAAAATACCGGAATATCACCTTAATTCCAAGGGACGCTAAAAGAGAAAAAGTATGTTCATAATCAGGAGGAAGATCCTGACCGATGCCGGCCCTTTTTCGCAACTCTTTTGCAATTTTTTTTGCAACTTCATCATTACGTTTATGAACTCTTACAACAGGAAGAACACTTGAATTCGCATCATTTTTAAAAAAGACTTCATATGTTCTGGCCATTTCAAGCGCATCTTTTTGCATTGTCTGTGTAACCTTGGCTGTCCTTCTTGTGCGATGGACGGGAACAGATATTGAACTGTCAAAATCTTTGGAAAAGAAAAAATCGGGATTTACATTGAAAAGTTTGCAAAGATTAATTAAATGGTTGCCTTTGGGAACCTGACCTTTGATCCAGTCATTTACTGTCTGCCTGGAAACACCTGTCTTTTCTGCCAATTTGACTATGGAAAAATTATTCTCCTTTATCAAATCTTTAATTTTTTCCCCTAACCAATCCATGATAACTCCTTTAATTTATTATATGATTATATCATTTTATATGATATTTAATACATTCATACTAAACATTTGACTGTTTGTAAAGATATTTTTACGTTTTTTTACATGAAAAATATATTTGCGACATAATGTGTAAGGTTGATCTGACTTATGAGCATCCGGAAATGCCTATTTTATCCGATCTCTGGGTGTGCTATAGATAAATAAAAAAAGTGCACACAAGACAGGGGTGCTAAAAATGAAAGTGAGGAAACATGAATGAATACCAATATTACGAATTTCAGGCTATTGATAAGCCTTTAGACGAAAAAAGCATTCAGACGCTCGAAAATCTGTCTTCAAGAGCTCGGATCACTCCTTGACGCAGCACTAAAGGCAAACAACAGATGATCTAAAAGAGGGCAAAAAATAAAAGGCGTTCTATAGAGGTGTTTAATGTGATTCAAAAACCTCTATAGAACGATAAAAAGTGTTGTATAGAGACAAATAATTGGACTTTGTTTTAAGACACTTATAAAACAGGAATTACTCCAGTTGTTGGGGCGGGGCGCTGGAAGCCGTTATCAACTTGTGTTTTGAGATAATAAGAAAGAAATATCGAAAAAAGAAAAGTAAAATGCGCCACGGCACAAAACAATCATAAAATTCATATCACTGTTGTCCTGTTTAAACTCTAAGAATTTTTTTATCCAAAATTCATTTTGATGAAAAATGCGGTATAATGCATCAAGGTAAAAAATATTTTATGATATTGTAATAAGACACTTGAAATAACTTGACATAAGAAAAAATTGAAAATAATATTCAAAGTTTTTAGCGGTGTTTAAGTCACGGAGAGGCCACAAGGATGAAAATTGATCTGGAAGGCATTGTTATAATTGTTGGAAACTATGGCAGCGGAAAAACAGAGGTTTCCATCAATTTTGCCGTTGACCGCAAGCGTGCAGGTTTAGATGTTCGTATTGCGGACCTTGATCTGGTTAATCCTTACTTTAGAACACGAGAGGCAAGAAAACAGCTTTCTGAGCTTGGCATTGAGGTGGTTTTGCCTCCGGAAAAGTATATGCAGGCGGACCTTCCTATCCTGAGCCCTGTTGTGGCGGGAATGATCAGAAGGCCGAATCAGCTTACACTGTTAGATGCAGGCGGTAATGATGCAGGGGTAAAGGTGCTCGCAGCTCTTGGCGATGCATTAAGAGGCAGAAAAGTTCATGTGCTTCAGGTTGTAAATCCATTAAGACCCTTTACAGAAACTATCGAAGGCTGTTTAAAAATTCGTGATGAGATAGAAAAGGCATCAAAATTATCTATAAGCGGTATTATAGGCAATGCAAATCTTATAGATGAAACAACTGTTGAGCATATATATTCAGGTTATGATTTTGTACTCAAACTGTCAAAAAAGAGCGGATTGTCCTTAAAATTTATTACTGTTTCGAATGAGTTGATGCCGAAAATAGATATGAAACATTTTGCTTGTCCTGTGTTGTTAATAGAGCGACAACTTGTTCCACCATGGAAAAAGGCTTTTGCCTTACCTTAAAAATGGAGTAGATTAGATGGCGTATAAACTTTATATTGATACCAACAGATGCAAAGGATGCGGGCTTTGTGTGAGTGTATGCCCTAAAAATGTTTTGCAGATATCTGAAGAAATCAACGCAAAGGGCTATTTCCCTGTATATCAGGCATTGCCCGAAGACTGTAATTTTTGTGCAACATGCTGCATGATGTGTCCGGATGTTGCCATAACCATAACTGAAGAAAATGAAGAAACTGTGGAACAGCCGGAATAAACGGGAGAATATTATGGCAAAAGTATTAATGAAAGGGAATGAGGCTATTGGAGAGGCAGCGATAAGAGCAGGATGTCTTAATTATTTTGCCTATCCTATTACTCCTCAATCAGAGGTCGCAGAGTATTTATCCCGGCGTATGCCTGAGGTCGGCGGTATGTTTTTGCAGGGTGAAAGTGAAGTAGCTGTTTCATACATGCTTTTTGGAGCTTCAGCATGTGGAGCCAGAGTTTTTACCTCTTCGTCAAGTCCCGGCATAAGTCTAATGAGTGAGGGCATCAGTTATATCGCCGGAGCAGAGTGTCCTGTTGTGTTTATAAATATTATGCGCGGAGGGCCTGGCCTGGGAGGAATACTTCCATCTCAGGCAGATTATTTTCAGGCAACAAAAGGCGGCGGACACGGTGATTACAGGCTGCTTGTGATGGCTCCGGCAAGTGTTCAGGAAGCTGTTGAAATGGTAATGATTTCATTTACTCTTGCAGAAAAATATCGTAATCCTGTGATGCTGTTAGGCGATGGCCTGATAGGCCAGATGATGGAGCCTGTAGAGTTTCCTGACAATCTTGCGTCAGAGCCTTCCAACAAGGATGAATGGGCTACAAGCGGCATGGATACACGCGGGACGGACAAGCGTAATCTGGTAAAGTCTCTTTTTCTGGATTCTGTCAAACTGAACGAGCACAATCTTTTATTAAAAGCCAAGTATGACAGGATGAAACAGGAGGAAGTAAGATACGAACCTTATAATATAGAGTCTGATTATAAAGTGCTTGTTGTTAGTTATGGAACAATGAGCAGAGTTTGCAAAACCGCAATAGATAATATGAAAGAGGAGGGATTCGAGGTGGCAATGATAAGG
>Ga0208648_1002003_pt1 | contig 14951 bp, 12 predicted proteins | sample AntAceMetag02UKL_FD_184772 | JGI IMG/M metagenome (GOLD analysis project Ga0208648, IMG submission 184772) | Saline lake microbial communities from Ace Lake, Antarctica - Antarctic Ace Lake Metagenome 02UKL (SPAdes) (version 2) | ecosystem: Environmental > Aquatic > Non-marine Saline and...
ATAAGGTGTTGTTTACCAACTTCTTGTTCTGTGGTTAATTTAACTTTTTTTATTTTACCTGCGGCAATTATATCTGCCAGTTCACAAAAAATGTTTTCGGAAATATGTTTTCTTTTTTTGGACATTTTTCTTCTCCTTCTAAAAAGGTTTTAAAAATGAACTAATTTATCTATTTACTATAGTAATATAATTACTACGATATGTCAATATCTACATTTCGTTAAGAACTTCAATAGCTTTGTCTAATTGTGGATCTCCCCCATCTTTAATGTATTCAATATCATCTTCAGTGATTTCAATTTTAACATCTGGTTCAATTCCATCATGAGAGAAAGAATTCCCATTTGGAGTTAACCAACGAGCTACGGTTACTTTCAAAGAAGTCTCTGAGGTAATTTTAATTAGTTCTTGAACAGAACCTTTACCAAATGTTTTGGTACCAACTAAAGTAGCTTTACCGTATTCATGAAGAGCTCCAGCTAAAATTTCAGAAGCTGAAGCAGAACCACCATCAACTAGGATAACCATTTTCAAATTATCATTAAAGATATCATAACCTTTACTAGAGTGAACCTTATTAGGTTCTTTTCCTCCATAATCTTCTGTAACAACAACCTTTCCTATGGGTAAAAACCAACTAGCAATATCGGTAGCTGCTTCTAAGTAACCACCCGGATTACCTCTTAAATCAATGATTAGTTTAGTGGCTTCTTGATTTTTAACAAACTCTCTAAGAGCCTCTCTAAAGAGATTGGGTGAGACAGCAGTGAAACTATAGAGTCGGATAATGAAAACCCCATCTATGATATTATCATTATTTTTAGTTTTACCATCACTACTCTTCAATTCAGTATCAATGGTTGGGATATTTATCACATCACGTGTAATAGGTACTTCAAAAGGTTCATCTTTTCCTTTTCTTTCAACAAGCAAAATTACATCTGTTCCTTTTTCACCTCTAATAATTTTAACAGCTGCGGTAGTATCCATATTTTTAGTAGACTTACCGTCAATTTCTAAAATTTTATCTTTAGGTTTCATTCCAGACTTTTCAGCAGGAGTATCTTTTAGAGGAGAAATTGCAATTAAAAAACCATCTCTAATTCCAATTTCCATTCCAATTCCTTCAAAACTTCCTTCTATCTCACTTTCAAACATTTCTGATTCAGAAGGTGGTAAAAAGATTGTATATGGGTCTCCAAAAGATTTAGTTAAACCTTGAATGGCTCCCCAAATTTTATCTTGATTAGTAATTTCCTCATTCTCTATTTCTTTATCCTTAACAAACTTCTTATCTAAAATTTGCCAAGTATCCCAAAAGGTATTAAAATTTAGTTTGGAAACTTGTTCATTATTTTTATTCTCAATTTCAGCTAAATGTGTTTGAGAAAAATTAACTTTAGTTCCTAAAACAAAACTACCCCCCATAAGACCTAGGATTAAGATGGTTGGGACAATTTTAATTATTATATCTTTATCAACTTTAGCTTTCATATTTTGATATATTTTAACACAATTTCTTAGTTTTAGTAAATTATGGCTATGCGATAACCATAATTTATAGGAGTAGTTGGTAATACTATTCAAATATAGTAAAATATTACTAATATTTATTACTATTTTAATTAGCTATCTATGATAAAAAAATACACTTCAAAAAATGTTACTTGGATAGATTTAGAAGAACCTAACCGTAGAGAAATTAAATCCTTAATGGGTGATTATAAGATTCATCCCTTGGTAGCTAATGAACTATTGATTCCGACTTTTAGGCCATCAGTAGAACTTCATAAAAATTTTATTTATCTGATCCTACACTTCCCTGTTTTAAGACACAATAAAGATGGAAGAAATGGTGAAAACATTGAAGTTGATTTTATCATTGGTAAAGACTTTTTGATTACCACCCGTTATAATTCTTTTAATCCTTTTCAGAAAGTTTCTAAAACTTTTGAAATAGAAGCTGTTTTAGATGATAAAAAAAATTGGGAACATGCTGGTTACCTTTTTTGCTATATAATTCAAGAACTTTACGAAACTTTAATTAATGAATTAGATTATGTTGAAAATCTTCAAGAAGAAATGGAAAAAGGTATTTTTGGAGGTAATGAAAAACAGATGGTACGAGAAATTTCTCAAGTCAACCATAGCCTACTTGATTTTAAACAAGCCACTGTTTATCATCAAGAAATCCTAAATTCTCTAGAAGAAATTGGCAGTAAGTTTTTTGGCAAAGATTTTAACTATTACCTCCGAGACATCAATAATAAATATCGTAAGGTTTCCCATATCTTGGATACTAATATCGAGAACTTGAAAGAACTAAGAGGAACCAATGACTCTCTCCTAGCAACAAAGCAAAACGAAATTATGAAAATTTTTACAATTTTAGCTTTTGTCACTTTCCCTCTATCCCTATTGGCTTCTATTTTCGGGATGAATGCGACTTTTATACCAGTTATCGGAATGAAGCATGATTTCTGGTATATTATGGGAGGAATGGTTGCTGCCATAGGTATAATGTTTGCGTATTTTAAATATAAAAAATGGTTTTAAAAATTTACAACACTCTAGGAAGAGAGAAACAAGAATTTAAGCCCCTTGAAGATGGTAAAGTTACTTTCTATCACTGTGGCCCCACTGTTTATTCTCAACAACATATCGGTAATTTAAGAGGAGCTTTTTGTGCTGATTCTATTCGCCGTTCTTTTGAATACCTTGGTTATGATGTAAATTTTGTTTCTAACTATACTGATGTTGGTCATTTAACTTCTGATGGGGATGGTGGTGAAGATAAGATGGAAAAAGGTTCAAAAAAAGAAGGTCTCTCTCCAGCTGAAATTACAAATAAGTATATTAAAATCTATGAGCAAGATGCTGCTGATTTAAATATTACTTCACCTACTACTCGTTGTTTGGCTACTAATTACATTTCAGAAATGATTGATATGGTGCAAACCCTTTTGGATAAAGGTTTCGCCTACACAACCAGTTTAGCTATATATTTTGATACTTCTAAATTGGAAAACTATACTCAATTATCTGGACAAAAAATTGAAGATTTAATGACAGGAGCTGGAACAGGTACTGCTAATGATGAACAGAAAAAACAATCAACTGATTTTGTAATTTGGTTTTTTAAGGCTGGTGAACACAAAAATGCTTTGCAAAATTGGCCATCCCCTTTTCAATCACCCTTAGTAGAAAATGGTGATGGTTTTCCTGGTTGGCATATCGAATGCTCGGCTATGGCTAAAAAACACTTAGGAGATACTATTGATGTTCATATGGGTGGCATAGAGCATATTCCCACTCACCATACCAATGAGATTGCTCAAAGCGAATCAGCTAATGATAAAAAATACGTTAATTATTGGCTACATAACGAGCATCTAGGTTTTGATGGTGGAAAGATGTCTAAATCTTTAGGAAACGTAGTTTTCTTAGAAGAAATTAAAAAGAAAGGTTTTAGTTCTCTAGCTTTACGTTTTCTTTTTTCTCAAACACATTATCGTTCTAAGCAGAATTTTACCTGGGAAGCTTTAGAAGCAGCTCAAAACGGTTTGGATCATCTTTTTAATCAAATTAGTGAGCTGGGAAAAGAAACTGGTGAAGTGTCAAAAGACTATCAAGAAAAATTTAAAGAAAAAATTAGTGATGATTTTAATTTACCGCAATCTTTAGTGGTACTTCAAGAATTATTAAAATCTGATTTATCTAATAAAGATAAATTAGCGACTGTTTTAGATTTAGATAAAGTGTTAGGTCTAAAATTAAAAGAAAGCAATCATTCTCACCAAGAATTAGAATTTGGTAAATTACCAGAAGATATCCAGGGTTTGATTAAAGAAAGAGAGCAAGTTCGTTCAGAAAAAAATTGGGTTAGATCAGATGATCTAAGGGATATCATTCAAAATTTAGGCTATTTAATTAAAGACACATCTAAAGGAACAGAAATCTTTGGAAAATAAAAAAACCACCCCCGAACCTATTGCCGAGGATGGTTTGAAGAACAATCAAGAGACAGTTTCTCCCTTTTTGGGCCTCTTCGCTCGTCGCTACTAGGTTTCTTCCCAAAAAGATCTCCTGATATTTATATCTTACTATATTTTAAAAATTTAACAATAAAAAAAGCCGCTGAAAATTCTCAGCAGCTGGTGTGGGTTAAGAGAATCTTCCTCTCTCTGGCTTATCCCTATTTCGCGATCGCGAAGGATGATCTTGCCCCAGAAAATAATATCTAGGATCTTCTGTGTAGCCTGAGCTGTCTCTTTATCAAGATATGGATATGAATCATGGGGTTGTGAACCCTCTCTATCTATCCGTTTATCAAGTTAAAGACATTCTCTTAACCTAAGTGAATATTACATTTATTATTGATATTTGTCAAATTTCTAACAAGAGCTGGAAAATCTCTTGTTTTTCGATAATCGGTAAAAATTGAAAGCAAGGAATAGACTCACTGAGCAATAGGTAGATCCAAAAACTATTAAAGTAACCATGATTATATTCAAACTGAAGCAGGCTGAAATAATCATGGAGATTACAACAACTGGAACAGCAATAATCGTAAAACTAAAGATATTATAAAACATAAGTAATCCTGGGCTAAAAATAGAACTTATAATTAAGGATGTTATATAACATGTTTTGTGAAAAGACATTGGATAATCCTCCTTTTTTAAATTTTCAATAAGTACAATCTATTTAAATAATAAGCTACTTTTTTAGTTTTGTCAATGGATAAAAAACAAAGTGGTTTACTTTTTATCCACCTTCTATCCCCTAACTTCTCCTATTTTCAATTATTTGAGTATTTTTTGATGTGGTAGAATAGAAACATGGAAGCATTAAAAAGTAATCCAAACTTAAGGATTCCTCCACAAAACAGTGATTCTGAAAAAGCTTTGTTGGGATCAATTATGCTACGCCCAGAAGTAATGTATGATATTTTAGATATTATTTCTGATGAATGTTTTTATTCTGAAAAACACCGTCTTGTTTTCAAGGCCATGGCAGAATTGTTTGCCAAAAAAGAACCTGTCGATTTGTTAACTTTATCGAGTATTCTAAAAGAACAAAAACAATTAGATGTAATTGGAGGTAATGCTTTTCTGACTGAACTAGTTGAAGCAGTTCCCTCCTCTGCTAATGCTGAGCACTACGCTAAGATAGTTCATAAGAAATATATGATGCGTCGCCTAATTGGAGCGGGAGAAGAAATCTCTAATTTGGGTTATAATGAAAAAGAAGATTTAGAAAACGCTTTGGATAAAGCAGAAAAAAGTATTTTTACAGTTACCAGTTCCCTAGTCTCTCGTTCTTTTATAAAAATAAAGGATGCTCTAGGTGAAGCCTGGGAAAGATTAGAGAAATTACATAATTCTAGTGGTGAACTTAGAGGAGTTCCAACTGGTTTTAAAGAATTAGATGATAAATTATCCGGTTTTCAAAATTCTGATTTGGTTATTATTGCTGCTCGCCCATCCATGGGAAAAACATCTTTAGCTTTAGATATTGCCAGAAAAGTAGCGGTAGTTGATAATTTGCCGGTAGCAATTTTTTCTTTAGAAATGAGTTCTCAGCAATTAGTGGACAGAATGTTAGCAGCTGATTCTAATGTGGATGCTTGGAAGTTAAGAACAGGAAAATTAACTAAAGATGAAGAGTTTAATTTAATTCGAGAATCTTTAGATCATTTATCAAAAGCTCCTATTTATATTGATGATCAAGCTTCTAATAACATTTTAAATATGCGATCAGTGGCTCGAAAATTAAAAAGACAACATGATTTACGACTAATTATTGTTGATTATCTGCAGTTAATGGCTCCAACAGAATCACGAGGATCAGATTCAATGGTACAACAAGTTACTGAAATTTCTAGATCCTTGAAGCATTTAGCTAGAGAATTAGATATACCTGTTATTGCTCTCTCTCAATTAAGTCGAGCTGTAGAAAGCCGTGGTGGACGTCCACGCCTATCTGATCTAAGAGATTCAGGTTCTATTGAACAAGATGCTGATGTGGTCATGTTTATCCATCGTGAAAATTTAGAGGATGGTACCGGTAAATCTAGTTTATCTGAAATTTTAATTGAAAAACACAGAAATGGTCCGACTGGTAAAGCTGAATTAAATTTTAATGCTCAAAAGGCTACCTTTCAAAGTATTAATAAACACGATTTTAGTGATTTTTCAGTAGATGAAGCAGAGCAAAACGACGAATTTTAAATTTATGGCCGTGCGATAGCTGTATTTAATGTGTGCTATAATATGGCCATGAATTCTATAGATAAACTTACTGAATACTTTACTAAATTTCCTGGTATTGGGCCTAGACAAGCTAAACGCTTTGTTCACTTCCTACTAACTCGTAATAGCAGCTTTCTCTATGAATTTACTGATTTAATCAAACAATTAAAAAAAGAAATTCGAGTTTGTGAATCTTGCTCTAAATTTTACTCTGCCGATGATGATTCTAATCTTTGTCGTATTTGTAAAAACCCTAATCGTGACAATTCCCTTCTCATGATCGTCGCTAAAGACGCAGATCTAGAAAATGTCGAACGAGTGGGAAATTATGATGGAATGTATTTTGTGTTAGGCGGTCTCTTACCTATCTTAGAAAAAGAACCTGAGAAGAGAATTAGAATTAAAAAATTATTAGAATTGATTAAAAAAAGAAATGGAGACCTAAAAGAAATAATTTTAGCTTTGAGCTTAAATCCAGAAGGAGAAAATACTTTAGACTACTTATCTCAACAAATTAAAACAGTTTCTACTAAATCTCCCATTAAAATAACAACTCTAGGTCGTGGTCTATCGACAGGGACAGAATTAGAATATCTAGACAATAATACTTTTGAGAATGCTCTGAAAAATAGAGTTTAAAAAAACACCCAGATGGGTGTTTTTAAATTCTATTTTTATTAACAAATAAATTATATAATCTATTTTAAGATTTTCCAAGCTATCATAAAAAAGATAGCTGTTTCCTTTAATATGCTACAAACATTTGAATATCTTGCCAGCCAGTTGAACAGGTACTACCCCACCCAGAATCTCTCATGTCTGCTGTCCAACTAACTTTACAAGTTGCATAATAAGAAGCTCCAGCTGGAAATCCATGGTTCTCTGGATATTCAGGGGTAAATAAAACTTTATTGTTAAAACCTGTACAATATGTTTTATAGCAAGATGTGTTGGTAGTAACAGAATCTAAACATGCTCCGTCTGAACAGATTTGCGTAGATGTGCAATCTTGTACTAACTCAACTACTGTACCACAGCCGTTTCCAACGCATTGACCTGTGTGGTCTCTATATACATCACCATTCAAACAATAATTACTTGTATATGTTGGTGTACCACAATTATTATCTCTCACCCAATCAAGACATAGATCAGTGTCATTTTCACCACAGATATATTCTGCATGATAATCTGGCATACTCCATGGTTCACACATTGTTTGTCCTAATGTACAATCATTTGTACAATTACAAACCGGGGCGGGCGACAGACAAGTACATCCCATGGGGGTACTTACAACATGCCGATTAAGAGCACAAGTTTTAGTTGACTCTCTTGAATCTGTAACTCCTCTATCGCATGTTGTGCCCGAACAAGTACCATCATACTCAAAGTAATTTTCATGAAAATGGTATCCATCACCAAAAAGGCCGCTAGTAAGACAATAGGCATAAAATATTCCACCACACCAACCGTCACCCGCACCAATCCAAGAGCCTGTTCCGGTTAACAATGTACAATCTTCTTGGACAATTCCTGTATTATCACCACAATTATCTTTACACATTATTTTACCTAAAGAACAGTATTGAGAATCACAAGTATCAGTAACTACGCAAGATTGGCAATTTCCGTTTGAACAACCATAGCTACAATAAGAAGTACTATAATTCAAACATGAATCCGAACCGATTGAACAAATAGCTCTTGTGCTTGTATTTGGACACCAAGTCTCACCATTTGATCTGGAAGCACATTCCGTATCATCTGTGCAACATTCAGCAAAAGTTACACCAGCAACGTTGTCTCTGAATGTTCGCCATTCATCATCACTTCCAGTCGGAATAAAAATATCATTTGTATTATTATTGGTTACTTTTTTACATACTGTCCATTTGTCAACAGTTTCCTCAACACCAACCACTGCTCTATAACCACCGGTAGCAATACTATATGCATAAACTGCACCAATTGATAAAACTCCTAATAAAAGGATTGAAATTGAACAATACTTTATTAAATTTTTTCTTATTTTAACCTTCATTGAGTTATTATATTTTGCAAATCATTAATTTGTTTTTGCAAATCATCAATTTGTCCTTGTTGGTCAAAATATATACCAAATAAATTATCAACTTTTTTTGTTAATTCTTTAATTGCTTCTATAACAGGAGAGATTAAGTTACCGTACTCAACTGATTTTAAACCTGTTTCGCTATCTGTATGAACCACCTCTGGAAAAATTTTTTCAACATCCTGAGCAATTACACCAAGGTTAACTTTATTTTCTTTTTCTCCATTTTTCCATTTAAAAGAAATTCCTTCTAATTTATTTATTTTACTTAAAGCATCGGGAATTATTTCTATATTTTTTTTTAAATTTCTATCGGAATCATAAATGAAAGAACTTGCTGTTACACTACCTCCTGCCTTTATATTACCTGCAGTATAAATACTCTTACTATTATAAGTACGAACCCAAGTTGTGTCTATCATATACCAACCACCTCCATAGGTTTGATTATACCAACCAGTATTACCATAGGTTCTGTGCCAACCAGCTCCGTTATCTATAACAGTATTTCCATCAACTTTAATACCACCATTAACACCAATAGCTCCAGCAAAAGTAGCAGCATTTAGATTTGAGGTACTTGCTGGATTAAGATAATAAGCAGAATTATTATAATCATAGAAAATAGGTGCTTTCGCACTGGAAGTAATACTTATGTCACCAACAATAGACACTTTACCGCTATCTAAACTTAATGTTGTTTCTGGTGAAAAGGTACCACCAACAGCTGTACTTTCATCAATGGTAAGAGAAATAAGACCAGTATGATCTAATCTTATATAAGATCCTCCTGTGTTTGCAGTAATAATATTGTCATCATCTACGCCGGATTTAATATTAAAGTTTCCAAATCCATCATGGACAGTGATAACTGAATGCCCACCATCAAATTCTATTGCTGTTTCAGAAGTAGCTGCAATATCAAGTGGAGCACTTGGACTAGCTGTTCCTATACCAACATAGCCTGAACCACGATAAATATCTGAACCACTTTCTGTCCAGAGAGAAGTAGACTCAGCTGGCCAACTACTCATGCTTACACCACCTAAGTTAATAGTATTAAATCTTGATGTACTGGATGGATCAATATAATAAGCGGTACTATCCCAATCATAAATTCTGTTTGCTATATACAAATTTGCATTATCATCAGTAGAACTACTTCCAACAAAAATATCGTCATACGTATACAAATCATTTAGTACGGAAGCTAAGTCTAAATCAAGATAATAGCTAGTACTTGGGTAATCATAATATATAGGTGATTTAATAGAATAACCTGTATCTACACCAAATATTCCCTGTTTAATTTGAGGGTTAGGCCCTACATTGATAGGTGCAGAGATGTTTGACGTAGGTGGTTCAGAAGATGGTCCTGTCCAAGCTGAAACTACTCCACAACAGAGAGTAAAAAGGAGGATGGTTAAAATAGTTTTTTTTGTTGACATAATTTTTTAATTTTTAATTATTTATCTTAAATAGTTGAATCAATCGACATCTCAGGCATAAACTGAATAATTATCTCGAAAGCTTTAAATTGTTTAATTTCTTTGATATTAGTATCTGTGTCTACACTTAACTGTTGTCCTACTTTAATATCACTTAAGCTAACTAATTGTTTAGTAAACATTTCTGGTGGCATAGGTGGTTCTGACATATCAACAACTTCTAAATCAAAATTTTCAGTTTGTTCTCTCATTTTAGTATCAAACTCTTCTATTTCTTTTTGAAACTGTTCCTGACTTTTTTCGACATATTTATAAATTTTAGCATTTGCGATTTCAATTACTCGAATATCTAAACTAGAATCAGCTAGTGGTTCAAGAGGGTAGATTTTTAAAGTAATTTTATCATTATTTATTTCTTGAACTGTTCCATTTACAGTTCTTATCTCCATATCTTCTATTCCCATTATCGGTGCAAAACCTGTTTCAATTAACCTTTGTTCTGCTGCATTCCAACCGGCTTGGTATTCACCATTAGGAATCGCCATTCCTATGATTAAAAAAATAACAGCTGTAGAAATTACAATAATCATTTGTTTTGTTTTTTTCATATTTTTTTTAATTTCTTAATAATGAGTTTAATAATAAATTTATTTTGTATATATAGAATCCGCTATGTTAATTATAGCAATTTTTTGTAAAAGACTTCTATATAAAATGTGTACAACTTAAATTAAGTGTAATATAAAAAACACCCATTCGGGTGTTTTTAGATTAATAATCATTACTAAATTATAAATTTAAAAAGGTTCATAAATAGGAACAGTTGATTCACCTAAAATATTAATATTAACTGAATTCGAATCTGTGGCACTTACCTGTACTGTTTTAGACCCAACGAATCTATAGGAAGCAAAGATTTCTAATAAGGGCTTCAAGTTATTTGTATAATAATCTGTAAAGGAATAAACTCGATCTGGAGTAATAATAAGATGATTGGTAGTTTCATCTCCCGGTGATTCTGGTAAAGCTGTCAATATATCAGAAGTAATAGTAATAGGATCTTTAAAACCATTCCAAGAAATAAGGTTTAATTCCACTTCAGGTTCTGTAGTACCAGTAGCAAGATCAAAATTAATTCCAACATCATTGGGGTTAGCAGATAAAACCATATAATCAGCTGGTGTGGTTTGAGCTGTAACTGAAGTACCAAGTTCATTGAAACAAGTTAAGGTATAGGTCGTTTCTGTCATAACTTCATCAACAGGTAAACTAACTGAAGCACAACTAGTCAGAGAATTACATACATTCAAATTATTATAACCAGTATTACTTACTAAATTACATTTAACAGAATTAAATGTACGCCAAGAGGCTGTAGGTTGCGTTCCTGTAACAACATTGGATACATTAAGCACACCGTTTAAAATAATAGGTGCTAAAGTAACACAAGTGTTACCATTTTTTACATAACCGATATCACAAACAACTTCACATTTAGGATCAGAGCCTTCAGGTGAAGAACAATCAGTTACTAATGTTCTGTCTGTATTTACAGTTAAATTAATACCATCATTTGAACACGAAGTAGAATGAGAAACCCCACCAGTACAATGATAAATATTAGGTACACAAGTTTTTCCAAGTTTATGATAGCCGGTATCACAAGTAACTTCACATTTAGGATTAGAACCTGCAGGTGAAGAACAAAAATATTTTAAGGTTATAACTACGTCTGTATTAGTTAAACCAACATCATCATTTAAACATAGAGTAGAATTGGGAATTGGTTCAATACAGGAGTAAGCAGATTCTGGATAATTAACCACAAAATCTAAATCACTATCACTATTTCTGTCCCATAAACCAGAACCTGTAGATGAACAACTTACAAAAACACTTTTTCCTGATAATTGTGATTCATAGGTAGACTGACTTGTTCCAAAACAAGAATTGTTATTTTTAGCAACAATAGACGTATAACCTGAAGGTAAACCACTATCAATTCGACTACAATAACTCGCTGCGTTATGAACAGCGGTAGAATAATTTCCGTAGGCATCGGTAACGCTTTCTGTTCCACAAAGATCAATATCAACACCACTAATTGGATTTCCTTTGTCATTAGTTACTTTTCCAGAAACAGCTTTCCCTAGTACAGTAAATTCTACAGGAATAGTTTCAGTAAAATTGTAAGCCGCATGGTGATAAACAACCTTTAAATACACTGTATGTTCGCCAGGGCTAAGGTTTTGAGGAATACTTTTTATTCCATAAAAACTATAATTTCCTGCTGTCAATTGATTTTCGTTTATTAAATATATTTTGGGTGAAACGGGTTCAAAATCGAATTTATCCACATAAACAGCAGCACTTGAATTATTTCCACACCTAATATTAGTAACATTAGTAGCTAAGCCATCAAGTGGTTCATTGTACCCATAAGTATCTTTACCTAAACCAACTGTAAAAAGAGAATCATCCCAAATACCACCAGCCCATTCATCTCCTCTACCTTGAGCAATCGCATCTGCCTCGGTATCAAAATGCCATTCTATGTAGGCTTGTACTTGTTCTGCACTACAAGTTTTTAATCCACTTATAAGAAAAAAAGTGGAAACGATCAAAAAAGAAAGTGTGATACTAAGAACTAATCTGTCTATATTACTATCACTGTCATCGTTTTTAGTTTCGATTTCATTATATTTCTTCTTTCTAATCTTAATAAGATTAAATATTAATATAATTATAGCTACAATGGCACAAATAAGCATCAAAACTGAATAATCTGTAGTTTCAGGTTCTTCCTCACTGTTTGAGTTATTTACCAAACTGAATACCTTTCTATCCAAAATCTTTCCAGTAGAATCTTTCAAGATACCTTCGACATTCAGGGATTTACATTCGTTTATAATTAGTGCCTCAATTGTGATCAAACTTTCTTCTATTTCCAAATTTTTATCGATGGGTTCAATACACAATTTCCCATCATCATTTTTAATGTTTAAACTAAAACTAACCATCTCATCGGCAGGACTTTTACCTGACCTAGAATCAGTGAAAATATCAGCTGATCCAGACCAAAATAATTTAATTCTTGCAATGTCATCTTTTAAATAATCTTCCTTATCCATTTGAATACTTTGAATGGTTCCGCTAGATCCACTTAAAACATAATGGAATAACACAAAATTTGAAACTATTTCATCGTTGTCCAAAAAAGATAATTTAATATCATATGCCTGTGGTGTATTATTTTTTGGAACTACAAATGAAAATTTCTTTTCTTCTTTTGAAGTCAAAACAATATTTTCATCACCATGATTTATTTCAATTAAATCAGAAAAAGATGATCTCTTGAATATTTCGAATTGCGGTTTCAAAGAAATCTCTCTATCAAATTTATTAAAAACACCACAATTAATCATTAAAGTTTCATCTTTATTTACATCAACACCTTGCTGTAAATTATATTCTTTACTTGAACTATCTTCTGTTACACTTAAATAACAGGAAGGAATATCAATTTCTACATATTAATCATCACCTAAAAGTTGAACTTTACCAACGGTACCAACCCCTTGATTCAGACCGCTAGAATTCTCAATTATTAGCCAAATTGAATACTCTCCCACTAAATAAGATGGAGCTGTATAATTTACTTCTCTTGTAATAGTTTCATTTGGTCCCAGAGTAAAAACTTCTGAAAATATTTTCTCGTCAGCAATCACCTGTCCATTTTCAGACTCTTCAATAAGTTGAAGTCCATATTTTAAATCTGGTTGAGCACCTTCTTTATTACTCATATCAAAAGATATAACAAAATTATTTTCTGTCCGAGACATTAACCTTGGATTTTGAATACTTGTCCTAGACAATATTTTAAAATTACCAGGATTATCGCTTAAAATTTCAGCATTTGAAATTTGAATATTAGTACCTAAACCAAAAATCAAAGAAATCGATAATAATAGAAATAAACTTTTAACAGAACCAATATAATTTTTCATAATAAAAAAACTTAAACCTTTATTAATAATGTTTTTAACCTCTTACCTTATCTTAATATAATTAGATTAATTAAACTAACCACAGAAATATAAACAGTGGATAAAAAAAACACCCATCTGGGTGTTTTTAATTAGATTTCAGTAATTTTGACTTTTTAAATTTTGGTGATTTTAATTTTATCATAGGGTTGGCGATGGCCAATTCTTTTTAGATAATTACTTTTAGATTTAAATTGTCTAATTCTGATTTTTACTCCCCTACCCGATTCAATAAATTCTGCTGTAACTTTATCAGTTAAGTAAGGAGTTCCAATTTGAGTGGTTTTTTCATCATCCAATAATAAGACTTTGTCGATAGCAATGTTATCTCCTTCTTTATGTTCTTCTGGAAGTTTTTCAACCTTAATAGCATCTCCTTCAGAGACTTTATATTGTTTTCCACCTATTTCTATAACTGCAAATTTCATGGTTTATATATTACACTATTTTCTATTAAAATCAAGAAATAAAAGAACTTTCGAAGCCTGTTTTGTCGACAAACAAGCTTTGAAAGTTTCTTAATTATCATAGAATACTGAGAATTTTAGGGAGATTAAGGGTTTTTGGGTTATTTAGTTTTTAAGTCATGTTTTCTATCCAGTAAAAAATTATTAAATAATTAAATCTATTGACTTTTGGCTTATTTTTTATAGACTTAAAATAGATATAAATTTAGTTCTTTGAATCAAACTTTAATAATTTGGAGAAATTATGACAATTAAAGAAGGATCTCATGTAGAAATAGTTAATGGTAATTGTTCCAACTTTTCATCTATTCTTAATATAAAGATAAAAGAAGGAACAAGGGGTATCGTTTTAAATATCTGTGCTGGAATATATCGTATTGGAAATGGTAAATTGGAATTTGATGTTTTTAGTAGAGATATAAAAGAAATTGAATCAGAAGAAAAACAAGGAGGATTAAAAATGGGGAAAACAAAAACGAAAACTTCTATACCAACATTGAAAGAAATGATTAGGAAAGATTTGTCAAACTTCAAAGCTGAATCAACTCCTGAAATGCAACACCCGTGGTATAAGTAATTAGTTACAAGCTAATCATAATATACCACGGGTATGCATAAACATATTAAACGAGATGATCGTGTTTGTATAGTCCTTATGTTAA
>Ga0208648_1002004_pt1 | contig 14946 bp, 16 predicted proteins | sample AntAceMetag02UKL_FD_184772 | JGI IMG/M metagenome (GOLD analysis project Ga0208648, IMG submission 184772) | Saline lake microbial communities from Ace Lake, Antarctica - Antarctic Ace Lake Metagenome 02UKL (SPAdes) (version 2) | ecosystem: Environmental > Aquatic > Non-marine Saline and...
GTCTTGCGTCGATGAGCGCCATCACGGATCCGATCGGCGGCGCGATGCAGCGAGGCCAACTGGACGGCGAGTTTGCCAAGGTGTTAAATGCGGCGCGCGATCGCCGCTCAGAGCCCGGGGTGATGACGACGATCGTCACCGGCCACCTGGCTCAGATGCGCCTGTTCGCCCTGCGCCAGGGCGTTGAGTTCTATCCGAAAAGGGACACCTACGGGTTCCGTCGTGTGTTCCTGGAAAACCTGGTGGAATCGAACGAGATCGATTCCAGGCTTGATGGCGTCATCGACGACAAGCTGGTCGACGGTGGCGGTCTCTGGTTTTTCAGGCCGGTTGGCGACTCCTATCGAATCCTGTGGTTCCGCAAGAAGGACTACCGGGTCTACCTCGACGTCAACGACGAGATCGACGTTCTTGAGCTGATCTACCCCTACAAGGCAAGAAAGACCCAGCAGGTCATGGGCTTTGGGGCAGGAGCGACTCCCAGGCAGCGCCCGATCGGACAACCGGAGCAGAAGTGGGTCCACGTCAAGGTCACCCGCTCCCAGATCGAAGAAACGATCTGGGATGCAAGACCGAGCTTCGACTCGGAAACTGGCACGGCCGCTCCAGGCAACAAGCAGCGGACCCTGGTGAATGCACTGGGCTTCATCCCGGCGGTTGAGGTGTTCAACCACCTCGGAGCCAACGGCAAAGAAACGGTTGGCGAGTTCAATGGCTTCGCTGACCACATCCTCACTCACAACGAAATGGTGGCGGACATTGCCTCCAACGTGGGCTTCTACGGTTCGCCCACCTTGCTGAGCTCCAGGCCGCGGCGGGACTTGGTGGAAATGCGGGGAGACAACGCTTCGACCAGCTCGAGGGCCACCATCAGGGCTGGCTTCCGCTCAGCAGGAGAGAAGGGCGGGCAGATCATGGGCGGTGGAGCGACCCGGGCCCTGGGTCAGGAGCGCGTCCAGAAAATCATCCACAACCTGGAGCCCAATGACAGGGTCGGATACATCACGCCGAACGCTGTCAGCGGAGACCAGCTGACCTTCGCCAAGCAGTTCAGAGAAGAAGTGCGCACGGCCCTTGGTGGGGTGGACGAGCTGGGCATCAGCTCCGGCGCCACTGCCTACGAGATCAGGTCACTGTTCGGCAGAGCGGCCGCCACCGCAATGCGCAAGTGCCGCAACCTCTTCGATTACGGGCTGTGCAAGCTGTTGGCCCTGATCATCACGCATGAGGAGAGGATCTTCAAGGAGTCCTTCGCCATGGCCATGGAGATGCCCATGCCGGAAGCCCCGATCAAGGAGGAGATCCTCAGTGACGGGGTGACAACGGAGGAAGAGTACGAAGCGATGAGCAGCCAGTTCGAGCTGGACCATTCGGCGTGGGAGTCATTGCTGAGCGCCCGCATCGAGGAAGCCATCAAGAACCAGGAGATCCCCACGGGAGTTGTTGGACTGATCCCCGATGGCGACGCGCGAGTGGAATGGCGCCACCGGGGGCCTGTCTTTGAGGACAATTCCCGCGACCTGCTCAACAACACAATCGTCTGCCGGAACCTGCAGGAGCTGGGTATAGGCAGTGTCGATGCACTGCGCCACATCTTCCCCGGCAAGACCCCGGAGGAGCTCAGCGCCATGTTGAATGGCTACCCATTCAGGGTGGTAGCGGAGACTCAGAAGTCCATTTCGCAGATCATGGGCCTGATCAACGAGATGAGGATGACTCCTCACCCTCAGAAGCTGGATGTACCCCTCATCGCTGACGCTAGACTCGATCTGACCCCCGCTCTGTACAGGGCGCTAGATTCCCTCAAGAGAGAACTTTCCCATGGACGGAGTGCAGGACCAGGCGCAGGTGATGGCCACGGCGCCTCAGAGCTCACAGCCCTTGAGCGCTCCCGCGCAGAACGCGGGCTACCAGCCGACGATGGCACCGGCGTACGCGCCCGCGCCTTCCGCCCCGACTCAGCCGGACAACGGATGGGCGGCAGCTCAGAATCTGATCAGCCACGGCTTGATCGGGACGCCCCAATACCAGCCCCAGGCGCCGTACTCAGCTCCGACCCCGCAGGGCTTCCAGCCGGCGCAGGCTCCGACCTACGCTCCTCAACCGGCTTACCAGCAGCCGGCCAACCTGGGTTGGCAGCCACAGGCTCCGACCTACTCGCCGGCCTACCAAGCTCCTATCGCCGCGCCGCCGACTCTCTCGCCGCAGCCAACGCCTCAGGAGCCCGTCGCCGGACCTCGTGACGCCTACCTCTCCAGCCTGAGCGATGAATCGATCGCCGTGCTCCAGCACTTCGGCCCCGAAGCGCCGGCACTGCTGAACCGGTACTCGGTCACGATTGAGGAAGCCTTGCTGGCCCAGGCCAACCAGACCGTTGACACACTGCAGCAACTGGGCGACGCCGACTATGTGATCGACGAATCGCAGGTTGTGGTCCAGGGGCTGATCGAGGACAATCAGGCCTACCAGGAGCTCTGCACCAACAAGGCGCTGTTGGCCGACTACGTCAACACCGTCATGGGCCCCGGCGGCCCCCTCGAGGAACTGATCCCGGCCGACGCCCTGGCCGCGGATGTCGCCGCCTTCCAGGGAAGCCTCCCCGGCGACGCTGAGTACGCAGCCGCTGCCGCCCAGGGCTACCAGGAGGCTCAGCAGGCTCAGCAGTCCTATCAGCGCCCGGAGTTTGCTATGCAGACCCCCGGACCCAGCGGTCAGGCCGAGCAGGATCCGTCTGCTTTTTGGGACCAGTTCTCCCAGTTCCGCAGGGCCAATCCTTCCCAGGCCTGGCGCGCCCTGGCCGGCGCCACCCCGCAGCAACTGGCTGCTCGAGCTCTGATCTCCGAAGACGTTCCCTACGCCTCCTGACTCATGAACCGACCTCAGGCTCCGGGCGGCAACCCAGTCGCCGGCATGGGAGCCTCCCCCGGGAACAGGCTGCAGCAGACAGCGAACAGAGCCGACATCAATGGACCAGGCGGATCCGGGGCGGCCATCGGAAATACCGCTATTCGCCAGGGGATGATCGAGGCTAAGACCGCTCAAAACACAGCCGAGCACAGGTTCGCCACTGCTCTCCACCAGCAGGCCGCTGACTCGATCGACGTGGTCGGGCCGCCGGGAACGGACGGCGTTCGGCGGGCCCTCTTTCAATTCAAGAACCAAATCAAGCAGGAGCAGATAGGGGTCGGATCCCCCTCCAACCAGCTCGCCGCCGCTGGAGCTGACGCAGCCGGAGGACTGCTGAGGCCCTAATGGCTCGCCTGATTCCCAATCAAGACTACGTCGAGCACTTCGACGCCGCCCTGGATCGCCACCGCAGATGGCTGCTGGCCGCCCTCGACGAGTTGACGGTGCATGACCCGGAGATCCTCTCCAAGGGGAGGCTCCGGGACCTGTGGATCGACGAGCCCAAGGCTCCCGTGGCTGTGCCCCCTGCCAGTCTGATCGGCAAGCGAGCGGCTGCCTGGCTGGCCGTCGTGCGCTACGCCGAGGGAACAGCTGGGGTCGACGGATACCGCACCACCTTTGCGTACTTACGCAAGATCGACACGAACAAGCCCCACCCGGGAATCGTTAACACAGCGAACGGCTACTCCTCTGACGCCAGCGGGGCCTACCAGTTCCTGTCGATGACCTGGAAAGACATCCACGGTGGCAAAAATCCGGCGATGACGCCGGCCAATCAGGACCAGGCGGCCATAGCCCTGATGCGCCGGCGTGGTCTGGACCCCGATGTTGCCAAGTTCACCAAGTCGAACGTGGCGAAGCTTGCTCCGGAATGGGCCAGCCTGCCCACCCTTGCTGGCAAGAGCTTCTACGGTCAGCCGGTCAAATCGTTCGCCAGCCTCGAGAACATCTTTGCGGCCACCCTGGGCGTAGCAGCACCGCCACCGCCGCAACCGGTCCCTGCTCCGACGGGCCCAGTGGGGGCTGGGCCCAGGCAGTCCAGCACCCTGAGCTGGGTGACGGAAGCAGAGAAGGGTCTCGTTGGCCCCAAGATCCCCGCGCCACTGGCCGACGGTGATCATTACCTGCTGGTGAATGGCAAGGCGAACGCGGCCAGAGCTTATGACTCGGCAGGTCGCTTTCTCTGGGTGATCCCGGCCCTGTGCCACGGGCAGGTCGAGGACTGGAAGATGTCACGAGGGGACACTCCTCCCGGCCTCTACCGGGTCGGCCAGCTACATGCGGACTACGAGCAGGACTCCAGCGAGACATTCTCAAGAGTGCGTCGCTCGTACGGCTGGTATTCCCTAGACCTGGTGGAAATGGAAAACCAGGAGGCCGGTTTCGGGCGGGCCGGGATCATGATTCACGGTGGCGGGACTGGAGCCGGCTGGCCCGGGGCCTGGAAACCGAAGCAGCCGCTGTACGCGACCCTTGGCTGTGTCCGCATGCGCAACATGGATCTCCGCGACAAGGTCATGCCCCTGGCGCGCAAAGGGAAGTTGTTCGTAGGCGTCTACCAGCCCGGCTGAATCAAGGCGGAGGCATGTAGCCGACAGCCCGGAGCCGGAGTCCGCCGATCGGGATCCTGACGATGTCACCCACCTGCACACTGGCTGACTGAGTCAAGGCGGCACCGGCGTAAAAGGTGCCGGCGCTGGCCGCACTCCAGATACCGACGTGAGAGATCTGCCCGACAGCCAGGGCGGAGTTGGTGAAGTTGACGATCGCTTCCACGGAGATCACCCGACCGCCAGCAGCGTCAGAGCCAATGGCCCCCAAGTCGGCGACCGGCATAGCCGCCCGCCCGCCCGCCACTGCCGTTGTGACGTCGCTTTGAGTGCCGGCCGGCCCGGGCTCACCTGTGTGAAGACTGAGGTGCAGAGTAGTGGAGGGGGCTGTGACGAAAGCGGAGCCCTTGAACCACCCCAGCAGGGAATTGGCCAAGGCATCTGAAAAGGCCATCGAAAGAGCGCCACCGTGTGAGCGCAGTCTACGGACTGGACGGCGTGGTCACAGAGAGGGATGCTGTGATCTCGAGGATCGCGTTTGCGACAAGCTCGCTGTCGGTGATCGAATCTCCGTCCCCTTCCGCGTAGCCGAACTCCCAGTAGTCGTCCCGCACATAGGAGAAGAAGAGCACGACTGGCAGGAGGACTGTTCGTTGCAGGACGGCGGTGAAGTCGAGCACGAACTCCTGGCCCAGAGATTCCGCCGCGTCCCCGGAAGCAGGTAGGAGCAAGGGGTAGTTCAGCCTGACATCGACATCAAGCTCGAGCGTGGCGACAGTGTTGGCGAGGTCGGAGCTTTCTCCGGAGCCAATGACGACAGGCTCCCGAAGGTCCAGGTCGGCGACGAACGGCAGCTGATACCAGCCCGAGGTCGACACGGTGACCCGGAACCTGCCGGGCTGAATCAGGAAACCACTCTGGCCAGTACCTTCTTGGTTGCGGGACTGCAGCTGGAGATCTTCGAGCATTACGCCGTCACCGCCGTCAACGCGGCGCAAGGCCCATTGGACCCGTGGGCTGGTGAACGCATTGACCGAGACAGGGCGCAAGCGGATGCGCGATGGTGCCGCGGTCTCGAACTCGTAAAAGCGAGTGGCTGCCCCGGACTGGGAGCCGATCAGCCCCTCGATGCGATGGAGACCAACGCCGAGAACGCCTAAGAGTTCCGGCGTCTGAGGGCTCTTGTTGAGTGGCAGCCGGGTGTCGTTGTGACTACCGCTTGAGGTGTAGCTGCCCCCGTAGAGACTGCGCAGTGGCGCGGGGTCTCGGCCGTACTGATCGACTGGCATGGGGCGGATCTCTTCTGCCCCTACGGTAGGAAGCCGATAGCCTCCCGAAGCAGGCTGGTGGACGACGGCCCCCTCTCCTCTCTGAGCGCCATCAGCCCATGCCTGACCCCTGGCTGCTGCCGGCGTAGGCACCCCAGCATGCTGGGGTGGCACGAAGGGCGGAGCAGTCGAAGCAATGAGCGCATGCCGGACTCCGGCACGAGGATGGCCTGATAGCCGCTGCGCCTGCCGCCTCCATTGCCGGGCTTGGCGCCGATAACCGAGTGAAGACGTAGCAGGTCAAGGGGTTTGAAAATGTCATCACTGGTGCGAGCCCAGATCAAGCCGCCTCGGCCGACAGGGCGCCAACCGCCTCGGTCCAGCCAGAGGACAGCCGTGAGGTGGCCCAACCCCTGGCGATCACAAGAAGAGCAGAGGCGCCAGAGCTCAGCAGGGGGCCGGCCGATCAACCCCTCGAGCTCTTCTGAGTGGAAGCGCAGCCTGGCCATATCTCCGCCACTGGTCCCGGGGATCCAGTCCAGCTGAGACCTGTACTGACCACTGCAAAGCCGGCGCAGCTGAACATGGAGGTGTCGCAGATAGGCGAGCTCTCCGCCGGACCTGACCAGGGTGAGCCAGGGGCGCTGCAGGGATCCCTTGCGCTCAAGATTGCCAAGCCCCAGCACGCAGCGGGCGACCAGGTGGGCGAAGTCGGAGCTCACGTCTTGAACAGCCAGCCGGAGTAGAAAGGCGCGACCGGGTGAAGAGCGGTCTGCAATAGCTCACGGCTGCCGCGACTGAACAGCAGCCTGGGAGTGCGCCCTTCGGTGGTGATGAGCGAGCGGGCGCCGGTCAGCAGGGCCAGCCATTCCGAGACGATCTCAGCTTCCTCACCGGTGCGGCCGACGCGACGAAGGATGGCGCCACCGTCTCCGTCACCGTCCTCAGGAAGAAGGCGCACATTCTCCGACCAGAGCCAGGCGGCTGCCCTGGCACCGAGCTTTCCGACAAGGGCGCTGGTGATCTGGCGGTAACCCTGAGGGCACAGCACGCGCCAGCAGGCGTCGAGGTGACGGGAGGACACGCGGAAGCGGCAGACGCGGGTGCCGCTCTTGCGAATAGGAGAGTCGGGACCGTTCCGTGGCTTGCGGGCGACCACGTAGGTGTCGATGGCTGCATTAGTGCGCAAGCACTTGCGGACCTCAAAAAGCTTCTCTTGAAGCAGTGGCATTTCGCCCATTCCGCCCAAAAAAGTCGCCCTGTATTTGAAGCCGCGAGGTGTCTTAGAGCGGTGAAAATAACCGTCAGCAAAGAGAAGTCCCAACATCAAGCGGAAGGCGTCGGGGTCCATTTGCGTTTCGCCCATTTATTATTCCTAGGATGCTATCACGGCGCTCGCAAGGCGCCGCTCTTTGTTGATTTACTCCAGGAGTTCAGCCCATGTGGGTCGATAATGAGTTTCCTGCTGTTATCGGCGCGGAGCTTCACCGGCCTCACCCGGCCTATGTCGCCGAGCTCGCGATCGACCCAACCGTCGTTCACGATTTCGCGGCCCAGCCCGGTGAAACGGTGATCCTGGATCGCTACAGGTACTGGGGATCTCCTGGAACCAAGGCATCCCGAGCTCGCACCGCTGACCAGCAGATCGGAACAGCTTCATCCCGCGGCATTGTCAAGGAGAAGGTGCCAGTCACCCTGACTGAGTACACCGGACCTGCCGATCCCGAAGATCCCAATCAACCCAGCACCTTCAAGGTCTCGCGCGAAACCCTGATCAAGGCCCAGCGCCTTCTGTTCAGCACCGGGGACATGACCCGGTTCCACCAAAGCGTGGGCTCCATCACCCTTCTCGACGACTATCGCCGCTGGCGTGACCGCGTCTTGATGGACGAACTGTTCAAGGCGGAAGCCAACGGCTCGGCCGACTACGACCGCGGTGGCTACTACTTCCCGAACGGCAAGGTCAAGACCAACCCCACCACGGTTGAGTCCTACACCGGCACGCCGAATCTGTCGGGCAAGTTCTCGCCCGTGATCGATCTCATGGAGATCGTGACCGGCCTGCGCAAGCGCAACGTCCCCACCTTCGCTGACGGCCTCTACCGGGGCATCATCGACCCAGTGGCGATGAAGCACCTGCGTCAGGATCCTGACTTCCGGGCTGCTTCCCGCGAGACCGGCCAAGGGATCATCGATCCCACCCAGCCCTGGCTGGCTCCCAACGCCAACCTTTACCTGGGCATGACCCCTGCCTACGGTGGCACGGGCAACCTTGCGGGCCAGCCGGTCATGCCGGTCGGCTTCCCCTACGAAGGGGTGCGCTTCTTCGAGAGCACCAACATGCCCGAGAAGAGCTTCACCACGAACATCGACGCCTCTGTCGGCGGCGGTGGCAGCAAGGTCTACGGCGCCGCTCCGATCCTCTTCTTCGGCCTTCAGTCCGTCGGCATTGGCATCGGCGGCCAGGATGCGCAAGTCCTCATCAATAACAATGACGACTTCGGTCGATTCATTATTCTTGTTTGGGAACTGATGGCTGGTTTCGAGATCCTCAACAAGGACTTCGTGACCGTCGCGTACTCCTTCATCTACTGATCACACAGGAGTACAGGAACCAATCATGGCCCCCAAGATTTACCCAGGCAACTACGTCAACCCCATTGCCTCGATCCTCAACCAGGGGATCGTCGGCTGCTACCCCGGCCGAGTGGCTCGCCATCTGGTCGGCTACGCCAAGATCACGACCTCAGCCAGCAGCTGGGACATCGTGATCCCCAGTGACGACAAGCGTGTCGTCGGCGAGAAGACCCGTCCCGATCAGATCGGGATGGTCATCCCCTTGGGAGCCTGCATCTACCGACTCGGCCTGCGCGTCCTCGACGCTCGGCGTAATCGGGATGTGGGTGTCGCCACCTCAGGGCTGGTGGGAACCAACGCCCAAGAGCTCAAGCTTGCTTCCGCTCTCAACGTTGACCCCTCGGCAGCCCTGACCGCAACGGCCCTGAGCGCCCCGGCGTTCACCATTGCGAACACCACGGTGACCCCCGGTCAGACCTCACGGGATGCGCTGATCAACGCCGGCGTCATCACCACCGGCGGCCCCCTCACCCTGCGCGTCTACAACAACACCACAGCCGACGGCGCAGGTGCAGGCCTCAGCAGCACCTTCACTGAAGGCAGCTACGTCATCGCCGAAGCGTGCTTCACGCTTCCTGATGACGTGCCGGGCCCCAGCGCCTTCGGCGGTCTGCCCTCCGCTGCAGGCTGAGCGCAAGCTGCGCAAGCGGCAATCAACTGACCCGCCTCGAAAGGGGCGGGTTTTTCGTGGCGGCCAATGGAGCGGCAAGCCCAGCGGAGGAGTGATTGTTGACGCCGACCAGGGCAGCGCAGAAGTGGGAGAAGAGGTCTGAACTGGTCCCCGCTAGGATCTCCGTGATTCGTCACGCCGGCCCGATGGTCCTCTATCGCCACATCAAAACCCAGCAGACGATGGAGCTGGTCTCCTATCACGGCACTGAGTACGCCTTGATGAAGTTCAACAACGGCAGCACCGACTACGTCAGCCGGCGCGAGCTCGTCGAGTACGACGTCAAGGATGGCGTGAGCAAGCGTGAGATGGTAATCCCGGCTGCCGCGGAGAAAGAGGAGCGCAATGAAAGACGCGAGTCCAGCCTGCCGATGGAGACCCGGCTGAACCTGAACATGGCCTCGCCCGAGCAGATCGCCGATCGAATCCACGGAGTGGGATACAGCACGGCCAAGAAGATCGTCGAGCTCAGGGGGACCTTGCCGGGCGAGAAGTTCTCGAGCCTGGAACAGTTGCGCCAAGTCAGTCGCGTCGACTGGGACGAGGTGTTCGAGGCCGATCTGGTTTTCGTTGCCTGAATAGACTGAGGACGCCCCGGGCCGCCGATCATCGAACTCTCACCATTCGACAAGTCACGCTGCCGTTTTCACCTGGGCTTCAACTCCGGCGCCGGCATCCCAGCGGGTGACGCGGCAGAGCTCGAGGAGGCAATGGCGCGCATTCCTGACTCGGTCTGGCTGGAGCAGATCCTCAAACACCTGACGCGCTGTGACAACACCTGGCGACTTTCCGAGGTCCTGAAAGACGCATCGGGCCCGACACCTAGCAGGGTTGAGCGCATTACAGGCGACATCGATCGGGCCATTTTCCAGTCTGACCCCATCAGGGCAGCGCTGGTGTACCGGGAGATCTACCTCATGGAGGTGGACTACCTGGCCGAATCACTGTTCGTGCCGAACTACAGGCGGGAGGACGTGCGCCGCTATGCCTTTCACCGCGCTGGCGCAGAGTTCATCAATGCCATCCCGGGGCCAGCCGACACGGCTGTCGGTACCAGGATTGCGTTGCACACCGGCGGAGCCGCCTCCTGGCGATAGAGCCAGTCTGGCTGCCCTAAGGTGGGGTCAAGTTAAAGAGCGGCCTCGATGACAAGCAGCTGGGCAAATCTGACGCCATCAGAGCGCAGAATTAGACGCCGACGCGGCGAAAGAGACCCCGCCCGGCGGGCCGCCCCGCAGGCCGCCCCGCAGGCCGGCCCGCCGAGTCCTCGCATGCAGGGACGAAGGAGGACGTTTATCGACAACGTGCGGCCGAACCCCGCCCCGCAGGCGAGTCCTCGCAGGCAGGGACGAAGCAGGGCGTCTGTCAACAACGTGCGGCCGAACCCCGCCCCGCAGGCCGGCCCTCAGTACGGCCCGCCGAGTCCTCGCATGCAGGGACGAAGGAGGACGTTTATCGACAACGTGCGGCCGAACCCCGCCCCGCAGGCGGGCCCGCCGAGTCCTCGCATGCAGGGAGCAAGCCTCACTAGAGTGGCGCCAAGGGCGTCTGTCGACAACGTGCGGCCGAACCCCGCCCCGCAGGCGGGCCCTCAGTACGGCCCGCCGAGTCCTCGCATGCAGGGACGAAGCAGGGCGTCTGTCGACAACGTGCGGCCGAACCCCGCCCCGCAGGCGGGGGCACGGTATGGCCCGCCCGCGCCGGCGCCGAACATGGTCAGGCAAGCCCCGGCACCCACGAGCAGCGGGGGTGCAGCTGGCAAGCCCCCCGGACGCCTGACGATCGACAGCACGCCGGAGAGGCTGCGGACGATGAATCAATCCGCTCAGGCCAGCCTGAAGGGTATGACAAACGCCCCAGGCCAGGGACCCGTGGTTCCGAACCCGGCTACCACCCAAGGATGGCAGAACGCAACGGTCAAGAAGGCGGCGGAAGACCGCGGCGCAGCAGCGCAAAAGGCGCGCTACGAACAGAAGATGGGCTACCTGTACGCCGAGAACACGCCGGCCACCAGCGATCCCACGCAGGATGTCTACTGGCAGGCCGCGGACATGGCGCAATGGGCGAACGCCAATAAGAAGCTCGCGAGAAAGCTGGGATGGACCCCTGAGCGCAGCCTGCCGCCGAGCGCCACTGGCGTGGTTGACTACTCCGGTCAGTTCGCGGGAGGCCCGATGGCGGCCAGCACGAATCCTTGGAGCAAGGAAGCCCTGGCGGCAGATTCGCTCGTCGACACCAGCGGAGTGCCTCGCTTCACCGGCAGCGCCGAAGGTGCCGAATTCTCGCCAACGGCCTGGGATCCCAGCACTGCGCAGCTGGCTCCTCCCTTGCAAGCGCCAGCAACGGCGCCCAACCCAGCCGACGCTTCCGGCCTCTCCGGCTTCCAGTTCCAGGGAGACCTCCTGAACGGGTCCAGCCCAGCCGACGCTTCCGGCCTCTCCGGCTTCCAGTTCCAGGGAGACCTCCTGAACGGGTCCAGCCCCCAGGAGGCCCGCCAGCGCGCGGCCGTGGCCACCGGTACAGCGCCAGACGACGAGCCGCTGTGGCAGCCGGAGTGGGGCGGACCTGGCAGGCCCAAGCAGGAGCCGCAGTTTGACCTGCGCAGCACCAACTGGAATCCCCGCATGATGCAAGGGAGCTTCCTGTGAACGCCCGTGAGCCGATGAACGAGAAGCAAGCCACGGAGATCGCGGCACTGTTCTCGCACCACATCGACCCTGCGGCGCGGATGCTGCCGAGGTTTCAGATGAACAACCCGATGAATGCCAACGGGCTGGCTCCCACCATGCAGGTGCGCAGCACCCCGTACGGCGACGGCGTGGTGCCCATGAGAACCCCGGGCATGATCCCCTCTCCCAATGCTCAGCAGCGGATCGTGCTCAACAGGCCCAACCTGGCAGGGCTCCCCCAGCTGCAGATGTCCGCGGCAGGCGCCGCCGAGCTGGCCGGACTGCCCATGCCTGGCATGCTGCCGATCAGTGGATCGGCGCAAGTGGCAGCCATGGAAGCCGCTGGCATCGACACGTCCGCCGGTGGGCAGATGAAGAGGAAGAGATCGAAGCGATCCTCGAAGTAGACTCGGGCAAAAGCTGAGCTTTCATGGCCTCCACCGGGACGAACAAGCAGCCGCTCCTGGTCGACCGGCCGCTGCACGAGTCAGCCCTACTGGGGCCCGTCGCCGGGCTCGGAGCGCCGGGCAACCTGGCCGACCTGAACCCAGGTGGCCTGAAGATCCTGGTGCCCGCCACCGAGGAGGGCGCGATCATCGACAGCGTCTGCGTGGTCAACAACGAGGCGAACTCGACAGCTTCCTCTGTCGTTCTGTTCCTCAGCACTGAGCAATCCGTGCTGGCCGTCACCGAGTCCAACACCCAGGCAGTGGCCATCGTGGCTATTGCTTCCAGCACGGTCGGCCGTCGCTCCCACTTCGAACTACCTGACGTCCTTGTGCCCGTGCCCAACCTTGGAGCAGCCGTGGTCAGCACGGAGCGCGAGAAAAAGAACACTGCGCTGATCATCCCGACCGGCAAGACGTTGATGGTGGGCCTCACCACCCGGCTGCTCCTGCCGACCCCCAGTACCACGGTCGGCGTCTTCGCTCAAGGCGGCTACTACTAGGGCCATGCGCCGGAGCTTCAGTGGACCGACGCCGCGCACCGACGGCTTTGGGAAGGGATCAAGCTTTGGGAACTTCGGAGTACCAGGCAGGCCCAAGCCCGCGGAAAGCCGCAGACGAGGAGCGGACCCCAGTCAACGCGGCGGAGCCGTCTTCCGCACGGTTCTGCAGGAATACGACAGTCGCAGCGACTACAAGCGCTGGCGAGCAGGGCTCGACCTGGCTGTCGGCAATGCGGCCGGCGGGCGCTACACCTCTAGCTACGAGGTTCAGCCGTTGCGCGACTTCGCCCCCTGGGCTCAGCACAATCGCTACGAGTTGACAGCATTCGCAGCTGGCAGCGCGGGGCGCACCACCTGGCAAGTGGTCAGGATGATGCGCGGCTCCTGGGTACTACCTCAAGTGCTGCAGGCAAGCGACATCGCGCTGCGTCGCACAGGGGGCGACGTGTCCCGCGATCGCATCATCCTCAGCGTAGGAGCAACACTCTCGAGCGGGCAACTGGAACAGTGGAAGACCCTGGTGGGCCTGCAGTTCGAGAACTCAGCGATACCGGTAGGCGGGGGCTATGGACTACTGGATCAGCCGGAGGACGCGATTGCATACACCCTGGTGGCGGTGGACACCGAGAACGGCGCGCTCTGGTTCGACCTATCCCGGCCGTACCGCCGGATCCGGCCGACGCTGGAATCGCCGCGCAAGTTCTGGTCGCTGCGGAGCTACGACAGGCAGAAGCCAGTCCTCTGGAATACGGGGGAGGAGAGAATGTTGGTCAGCTCCGAGGCCTGGGGTTGCGATTGCCCGGATCACAGCGGGTTGCTCACTGCGGTACTGGACCAGCCATCTGGCGCCCCGCAGTCGGCGCGCTTCCCTCTGCCCAGCGCCCAGAGCGCCCCGCTGAATCGATGGGAGGTCGCGGTGGCCGGCTATCGAACGAGGTTCAGGCAGCTTGACGAGAGGGCCGACAGGCGCAGGGCCTGCAAGCACATCCACGCCGATCGATGGAGAGCCAAGCTGCCCTTCTACGAGCCGGCCGACTATCCGTTCATGGACGTGGAGAGGCAGTTCCAATCGGCCCAGCCAGCCGCCAAGGAGAACGGGTTTTTCCGGGTCAACGCCCGGCGCGACCTCGAGCTCGACAGCGCCATCGTGGCGATCGCGGAAGCCTCCGGCGTCTCGGTGGACACCCGCAATCTCGACACAGGAGAGGACGCCGCGATGCCAGCAGACCGCCCGCCCATTCTCTGGACTTCCACTAGAGAGCCCAGTGCGGCCCTTGCGAGGATCGATGACTGGTGGCTGAAGCGCGGCACGCGCGAGGCTCGCGTTTGGGATCCAGCCGACGGCGGAAGCTGGAGCAGCGGCCAAGGCGCCCTCAGGCTGGTGAATTCGTGAGCGGGCCTTCGTCCAAGGAAGCGATCGCCCTGCTCCAGGCCAGGGACCTGCTGCAGCTGTTGAGCAGTCCCAAGCGGACGCCACGCCTGACGAGGGACGTCAGAGCGCAAGCCCGCGCGGCGTTGCTCCATTATCCGGGCGAGCGGTGGTTGATAGCATGCGCCCAGTCAACTGAAGGCGCAGATGGAGGAGGCAATCCTTGATCCACTGGAGGAAGAGGGAGCGGAGGCGCTGGTCGATGGCGCGTTGGAGTTGAGGCTCCGGCTGCTTGAGCACCGCCTGCGAAGCGTGAGCCGTCACGAGCTGATCGAGGTCGTGCTGGACGAACGGCGGACCCGCGTGCTCGACAGGCGCTTCTTCCTCCTGCTCTTGCTTGACGCCGGCCTGGCGGTCCATGGCATGCCCGCTGACGAATGGGGCTTTGGCGACGAAGACTCCATGCCCGACCCCTTAGACGAAGACGAGCTGACCCTGCTGATGGGACGACGCCCAACAAGGCAGGAAGGGGATCTCTACATCGAGGCCATCGAAGCCATCGAAGCAAGGCTGGATGGGGTCCAGGAAAAAGAAGTCGTAGACTGGGCACTTCAGATGCCGGACCGCTGAGTGGCTGGAGGATATTCGCGCCAATGGCTCGATACCGTCGCCATGGCGGAGGGCACCAAAGGGGAGCAGGGGTATAGGACCACCTTTGGGTACGGTCAACCCCTAGACGTCAACGCCCCCCACCCGGGCAGGGTCAACAAAAGCGGGGGTTACGCTTCGGACGCCAGCGGTCGTTACCAGTTTCTGTCAACGACGTGGAAAGGGGTGAACGGAGGCAAGAACGTTCCCATGACTCCGGAGAACCAAGACCGGGCAGCGCTGGAGTTGATGCGACGACGCGGGGTCGACCCCGAAAGG
>Ga0208648_1002007_pt1 | contig 14927 bp, 19 predicted proteins | sample AntAceMetag02UKL_FD_184772 | JGI IMG/M metagenome (GOLD analysis project Ga0208648, IMG submission 184772) | Saline lake microbial communities from Ace Lake, Antarctica - Antarctic Ace Lake Metagenome 02UKL (SPAdes) (version 2) | ecosystem: Environmental > Aquatic > Non-marine Saline and...
CGACGAGATTAAATTCTCCGCGAGTGGCAGTCGAGACGAGGACGGTTCGGAGACCGAGATGGAAGTGCGGTGGGATTTCGAAGGTGACGGTCGATTTGACACGACTTTCGCGACCACAAAAACTGCGATTTACCGATTTACCGCGACCGGAACATTCACTCCGACGCTCCAAATTCGCGATGAGCGCGGTGGGTTGGATTCCGCAGAATTTCGCATCAAAATCGTAGCGAATACGCCACCGACGGCTTCTTTCAAAATCACGCCAGAGATTGGTACGAGTGTGACGACATTTCGTTTCGACGCTTCCGATTCGCGCGATGATCAGACTGGCAAGAGCAATTTAGATTACCGTTTTGATTTTGACGGCGACGGACTTTTTGACACCGAATTTAAAAGCTCACGAGCTTATTCCAAAAAATTAAACAAAACTGGAAAATTCACCGCTGTCGTGGAGGTTCGCGATCACGCCAACTCGGTTTCGCGCGCGACCGCAATTTTCGAAATCGCTGAGCCAGCTCCGCCGGTTGCCGCTTTCCTCGTCGAGCCACGAGTCGGCACCTTTGCCACCAATTTCGAATTCGATGCCTCTCTTACCCGCGATGATTCCAGAGTGGGTGGCGACTTGAGATACCGGTGGGACTTCGATTACCAGGGAAAAAATGACATTAATTACGACACTGGTTGGAGTACGAGCCCGCAGTACCGCCGCCGCTTCAGCGAGATTGGAGAATATTCGATTCGCCTGACTGTCAAAAATTCCACTGGCTACCAGTCTGAATTTTTCAACAAAATTAAAGTTGATGAAAATAGTGAGTATCTCGCATTTCTGCGCAAAAAAAGTATCATCACCGATGAAGATAACCCTAACCAGCTGGTTACTCGTGCGGAGTTTGCGCGGATGGTTGCGAAGGCTAAAAAATTGCGTGTCGCCCAGCCGCGGTATCAGCAATTCACCGATGTTCCGGTCAATGATCCGTATTCACCCTATGTCGCGGCGGTCAGCGCACACGGCTGGATTTCACCACAGGCTAATTTCCAGTGGAATCCAAATGGTTCAGTCAATCGTGCAGAAGCTGCTAAGGTGGTGGTTTCGGCACTTTATCCGCAGGTAGCTGAAAATTTCTCCACTCAGCTGAAAGATGTCCCAGCGGATATTTGGTATTCGCGTTTCGCGAATGTGGTTTTCGAGGAAGACTTGCTTGAAATCCAAAATTCAAAATTTCTCCCAGCGCAGCCAGTCACTCGCGGAGAAGCGGCGCGGATGATTACCAAATTGCTCGAAAAATATTCCACAGAATTACGCTTGGCGAACTTTTTTCAAGCCAACAATTTTGATTTTCGTGCACCTCCCGCGCTTAGATTCAATCCGCGAGAATTCTTTTCTTCACTTCTCCAAAAAGTCCAAACTCCTGATTGATTTAAGAGTAAAAAAATGCTAAAATAACTAGATTTGTAAGGATTAAGTTTAATTAAAAAATTAATTACACATTAAAAATTGCAGTACAAAGTTCCACAGAACGTTCAGATTGAAGACAGGATTTTGCCTTTTATGACTCTGCGCCAGCTGATGATTTGCGGAGGCGGCGGCGGACTTGCCTATATCGTTTATCTTTTACTTGAACAACAGCCTTCCTCGATTTGGATGCCTCCGGTTATTCTCTTCGTGCTGATTACGATCGCGATTGCCTTTTTACAAATTCGTGGAATTCCTTTTGTCGATTTTATTTTGCTTTTACTCGAGAGGTATCTCAATGAAACCAAACGAGTGTGGGTGAAGTCCGCGGGAGATTTTTCTATCAAACTTTCCTCTTCTAAAAAACAAAATGTCAAAAATCAAAAAAATGAAATTAAAAAAACCAAGAAAAGTTTTTCGATTCAAGACGTAAGACAGCTTTCCAAAATGCTCGATGAGGGCATGGAATCATGAAGCATGGAACATAAATTAACAACTAACACCAACAACATGGACACAATACATCAAAGTAAGCACAAAGATTCGGTTGGCAGCACGCAGCTTTATTTGCGCATTGGCGAGATTCACGATGATGTTGTCGTGCTCAAAAATGGCGGCATGCGTGCTGTGATTGAGGTCGACAGCGTCAATGTAAATTTAAAAAGCGAGGAAGAGCAGAATGCGCTTGCGATTTCTTATCAAGGTTTTCTCAATTCGCTCAGCTTTCCAATTCAAATCGTGATGCGCAGCAAGAAGCTTGATATTTCGAGTTATCTCGGCAAATTGAGAGTGGCGGGCAAAAAGCAAACAAACGAACTTCTCAAAAACCAGATTGCGGAGTATTCCGAATATATTCGACGGCTAGTCGAATTCGCCGACATTATGGAAAAGAATTTTTATGTCGTGATTCCTTATGATCCTCCTCGCGCGAAGTCGATGAGCTCGTTCCATAATTTTTGGAATTTTATTCATCCAAGCGATACTCACTCAGCCTTCGAACAACGCAAAAAGGAATTTGCGAGCCTCAGCAAAAAACTTGAGCAAAATATCGAGCAGGTGACAGGCGGTTTGGAGAATTGTGGTTTACGGTCAAAGCGCCTGGAGACCTCGGGATTAATCCAACTTTTTTACGGAATTTACAATCCACTGACCGCGAGAAATGAAAAAATTGACGACCTGGCGGAAATTGATTTAGTCGATGCGAAAGTTGCTTAATTAATTTTTTATGCGAAAACAAAGTCACAAATCGCGCGTTCTCGGTTTCGGAATTTTTGCCGTCGCGCTTTTTATCCTCGTTGCTTTCAAGCTGCGATTCGCCGAATTTGAATTCTCGATGCTCGAACTGATGCTATTACTTTTGGGAATGTTTTCTCTCGCCGTCGGGTTGATGGTTTGGCAAGTTATTTATCCGATTTCCAAAAAACTCAGCAAGAAAGATTTAGCCAAAATTTTTTAGTCGCCGAGGATTGTTCGGATTTTTATGACGCAGGTTCAGATGTGGTGGAGTCCATTTGAGTCAAAAAGATTTCACTTGCTAATATTTTTTTAATTGAGTGAAGCGGAAACCCAATCACCGTTTCAATCTCGCCCTCCACTTTTTCGACGAACTTTTTGGCTTCACCTTGGACGGCATAAGCTCCGGCATAGTCTTCGACTGGATTTTCTTGGACGTATTTTTCAATCTCAGCATTGGAGAGTTCTCGAAATGTCACGTGAGTCACTTCGCTGCCAGTCATTTCTTCTGCATCACTTTTCGCACAAAAACTCGAAATGACGGAGTGAGTTTTACCGCTGAGTTTTTGCAATAACTCCACAGCCTTTTTTTTGTCACGTGGTTTACCGAAAGGAATTCCGTCTAATTCACCCAGAGTGTCGAAGCCGAGTGTCAGGCTGCTAGGCTCGAAACTTTTTCGTGCTTTGCCGACAGATAAACGCTGAGTGTTTTCTGCGGCAGATTTTTTTGCATCCAAGTGCTCTTCGATTTCAGCAGGTTTTATCTCAAAATCTTCCACTAACTTTTTTAGCAGCTCTATTCGGCGGGGTGAGGAGGAGGCGAGGATTAATTTCATAGAATGTAGAATACAAAATCAAAGCTATCTTAGCTGTAAGGCAAAAAAGTATCGCACTATTCCCTCGAAAGTCCCTCTCGCCTAAAAACGTCCTATAAATTTTGATAGACCGGCCATTTTACAAGAGCCTGCCTTAAGTCCCGATAAAGGATAGAGCGCATTCATATCTTCGATACTAAGCTTAACCATGTTGGAAAGTGTTAGAGCTTTTGGGGCAATTCCATATTTTTTAAAGTAGCCCCGAGTCCTCTCGGTAATGACTCGGTGTTCATCAGTAAGCTCTTTGATGCCTTCCTGACCTTTTACGTAGTCGACCCATTCAGCACAACAATCATTGAATTCAAGTAGGAATTCATGCTCGTCTACCTCGAAGATTTTTCCACCATGCTCGATTGTCCGCGCTACTGCGTTTCTGGTTTCTGATTTGTCATCAGAATCTTGTTCGGATTCTCGTCGTGCAATATCTAACATAATAAAAACTAAATGGCAGTTATTGTAAATAATCTAAACCAGCCTGTCAAACATTGTTTCAAATTGCACGGATTACACCAGTGGAGAAATTTTTCTCAAGTCTTGCACAATCTTTTTCAGTTTCACTACCACAAAATCTAAATCTTTTTTGGTCGTTGATTTGCCGAGTGTGAAGCGGATGCTGCCGTGTAGCCATTCGTGCGGAATTTTCAAAGCTTTTAAAACATGACTCGGGTCGAGACTGCCACTCGTGCAGGCGCTGCCGCTGCTCGCGCAGATTCCCTCGAAGTCCAGTCGTAATAAAATACTCTCGCCCTCGATTCCAAAAAAAGAAAAATTGGCGTTGCCCGGTAATCTTTTTTCCGCATTGCCGTTTAGCCGTGATCTCGGGATTTCCGTCAAAACTTTTTCTACAAAATAATTTCGTAGTTTTGTAAGTCGTGTAAATTCTTCATCTCTCGATTTTTCTGCGAGCTTGAGTGCTTTCACACAACCGATGATTCCCGCGACATTTTCGGTGCTGGCGCGTAGTCCACGCTCTTGGTTGCCGCCACTGATTTGCGGATTGAGTTTCACGCCCTTCTTTTTAAATAAAATTCCCACACCTTTTGGTCCATAAAATTTGTGAGCAGAGAGTGAGAGGAGGTTGACTTTGAGGTGCTTCACATTCAAATCTAAAATTCCACCGCCTTGCACTGCATCAGAATGAAAAATAATTTCGGGATGATTTTTTTGTAAAAATTTACCGATTTCGCGAATTGGCTGGAGTGTTCCGATTTCATTGTTCGCGAGCATCACAGAAATCAATTTCGTATTTTTGCGAATCGCTTTCTCAATTTTTTCAATTTTCAAAATCCCATTTTTCTCGACTGGAATTTTCGTTAGCTCAATTCCGTTCTTCTCCAAAATTTCGGCAGTGTGGAGGATGGCATGGTGTTCGATTTCTGAGATGATTAGATGGTCGCCCTTTTTCAAAATTCCGCGAAGGGCGAGATTATCACTTTCGCTGCCGCCGCTGGTGAAAATTATTTCCTCAGCTTCGCAGTTCAAAATCTCTGCGATAGATTGCCGCGCTTTTTCTAGGGCATTTTTTGCCGATTGACCTTTGGCATGGATTGAACCGGGATTACCAAATTCCTCTCGAAAAAACGGCAGCATTGCGTCCAAAACTTCGGACGCGAGAGGAGTGGTGGCGGCATGGTCGAGATAGATTAGTTTTTGGTTCTTGGTCATTAGTCATTGGTTCTTGAAGTTTTACCAAGACAATCTTTTTTACAAAAGCTGCAGCAAGCTTTGTCAGAATATTTGTCAATTTTTTTGGCGAGCAATTTATTGATTTTCGCGACACATTTTTCGCATCCCGTGCCAGCTTTCGTCTTGCGCTGAAATTCTGCGAAAGTTCGCTCGCCAGCGGCAACGGAGAGGTCGAGCTCGCGCTCACTCACACCGAGGCATTCGCAAATTATTTTCGATGGCTTTTTTTTCGGCTCGCCTTTTTTTTCTAAATAATTTTCAACTGCAGCACGAAGGGCTTTGTCTCCCAGCACCGAGCAGTGAATTTTATTTTGCGGCAGTCCACCCAGTTTTTTCAAAATGTCTGCCGGTGTGATTTTCAACGCGGTCTCGATTTTCATGCCACCGTTTTTCAAAACCATTTCGCTCAACATTGAGGTGCTCCCAATCGCGCTCGCACAGCCAAAAGTTTTCCACTTTAAATCAATTATTTTTCCGTCGCGCACCTTGATCCACATTTTCATTACATCTCCACAGGCTGGTGAGCCTACCTCGCCCACACCGTCCGCGGCGAAATCAGATTCATCGCCTTGCAAAAAATTTCGAGGATGGAAGAAGTGATCTTTAACCGTTCCTGAATAAGGCCAGTTATTCATCTTTTTAAATTAAGTCTATTAAGCAAATTTGATCGAGGTCAGCCAGCATGCGTTTTTGTACTTTGGCGAGTTGGTAGACGATTTTGCAATTTTTCGCGCGGGCACAGCCGGATTCCTTTTTTTGTAGACAGGCGTGGATGACTAGTTTGCGCTCGACGGTCTCGAGGACATTTTTCAGTGAAATTTGCTTTGGGTCTTTCGTGAGGGTGTAGCCGCTACCGCGCTTGGATTCCACGAGTTTAGCGTCGCGCAATTTTTGAAAAACATTCCGCAAAAAATACAGCGAAAGTTTTTCGGCATGCGCAATCTGACTCACGCTAGCAGATTGATTTTCTGCACTGACGAGGTGGGTCAGCCCGATGATGGCGTATTCGGCAGCTTTGGAGAATTGCATGTCTTCCAGTTTAATACAAAGCTAGTATTAAATCAATCTTTGTTAAAATTCTAATATGTTGACTCACGGAATTTTCACCCCCCATCCACCGACCATCATTCCTGCTATCGGTGGGGCGGAGACGAAAAAATTTAAGCAAACAATTCAAGCCTTGCTTTCGATTAGTTTGAGTCTGAGACAAAATCCGCCGCAAACCTTAATCGTGCTTTCGCCGCATCTTGAGATTGAGATTGATAAATTTGTCGTTCGGATTCCGAAAAATGAAAATTTCATAGCGGATTTCACTGAATTTGGCGTGGAAGGTGAGACGAAGACTTATCCGCGCGACCGTTTACTGACATCTCAAATCATCGAGGGGATTCACGCGGCTGATCTGCAAACCTCCACTCTCGAAAGTGAAAAGCTTGATTTTGGTAGTAGCGTTCCCTTGCACTACATGGCTGCTGCATTACCTGAGGTGGAGCTTGTGAATTTAGGGGTCTCGTTTGCGGGAATTTCCGTTCATCAGCAATTAGGAAAAATCATCGCCGATATTGCTGAAAAGTCCGAAAAGAAAATTGCCTTTGTTGCGAGCGGGGAGCTGTCCCACCAGGTTGCGAAAAATTCACCGCACGGTTTTTCACCCAAAGGGGTGGAATGGGATGCGCAGATTGTCGCGAGCCTGAAAGCGGGAGAATTTGAAAAGATTTTGCAGCAGGATGTTTTTGAGTTGGATGAGATTGAAGAATGTGGATTCCGCAGTTTGGTTACACTGCTGGCGGCTTTCGAAAAGATTCCTCATTCCAGCGAAGTTTTGAGCTACGAAGCTCCGGGAGGGATTGGCTGTGCGGTTGGCTTATGGCAAAGACACTTAGCTTGATTTTTATTTTTCTTATCTGTAAAATACTTTACCATTTTGACAATTTGGGTTTAGGTCTTGGAAAAGCGAAATTCCAAAGCCTTCTAAAAAAAGGTGACTCGAATCTTGCATTTTTGTACAAATCCTTTACTCTAACCTTCCACTCGTAATTTAATATTTAATTTTCATCCAATGCTTCTCAAACCTTTTTTTGGCTCTCGCACCCGCGTGAAATTAATGGGTTTGTTTTTATTGCATCCTAAGAGTGAGTTTTTCATTCGCGAGATTACCCGCAAGCTGAGCGAACAAATTAATTCTGTTCGTCGAGAATTAAACAATTTGAAAAAAGTGGGCATGCTCAAAACTAAAAGCAAAAACCGCAAAAAGTATTATTACATCAACGAAAATTTCGCACTACTAGATGAGTTCTCGGGGATTTTCGCCAAAGTGAGCAATCCACAAGATGAGATTATCAAAGCTGTCAGCAATTTCGGGAAAGTGGACTTCCTGCTTTTTTCTGGTCAATTCGTTGGTTCCCAGGGAGATGTCGATATGCTCGTGGTGGGAGAAATCGACAAAGCAGTTTTGAAAAAATATCTCGAAGAAGAGCTGGCTGCCTCCAAAGTAAAATTCACAGTCATGAGTCGTGCTGATTTTCTTTATCGCTTGGATTGTAAAGATAAGTTCGTACTCGACCTGATGAATAGCGAGGAAAAAAGTATTCCAATCAACAACCTCAAAAAATATATTGAGGTGCGGGTCAAGGCGCGGAGTTGATTTGCAAAACTTATCGAGACTGCTAAAATCACGCGGCTATTTTTTAAAATTCAGATGACTCAAGCTCTACTCCGACATGTCGAATCAAAAAGTTTGCGACAGAAGGTTCCTATTATCGTAGCAGGGATGACAGTCAAAGTCTCGCAGAAAATTCGTGAAGGCGAAAAAGAACGAATTCAAAATTTCGAAGGTTTGGTGCTGGCGACGAATGGCGGAACGGGTGTCGCCGGGACTTTCACAGTTCGCAAAATCTTCGATGGAATTGGCGTTGAGAAAGTTTTTCCACTGCATGGCAAAAATATTGTAAAGATTGAGGTTCTCAAAAAAGCGAAAGTTCGCCGGAGCAAGCTTTATTATATGCGAGACCTGCGCGGTAAGGCAGCGCGGATGAGCGAGACTCATGTTCGCAGTGTCGTTCACGATGAGGAGGCAGATAAAAAGGCAGCAGCGAAATCAAAACAGGAAGAGGAGGTAGTCGTCGTGAAAGAGGAAACGGAGAAGCCAGCTGAAGCAGAGTCTGAAAAGGCTGAAGCTGCTGAGAAGGTTGAGGCAAAGGCTGAAAAAGTTGAGCAAGCTGAACCTGTTGAAAAAGCGGTTGAGGAAAAAGTGGAAGAAGCAGTGAAGACGGACGTTAAAGAAGAAGAGTCCAAAAAGGCGACGGAGTAATTCTATCGAAGTGAGAGCTAGTTATTTTGCTTAGTCTTTAGGCTGGTGGTGTTTTTCAGTGCAGCCAAAAAATTTACCAACTACCAATTACAAACTCCTCATCCATCCGCCAACGCCTCCGCGCCGCTGACAATCTCCAAAATTTCCGTTGTGATTGAGGCCTGTCGAGCCTTGTTCATCTCGAGAGTTAGGGTGTCGATGAGTTCGCCAGCGTTTTCGCTTGCCGACTTCATCGCGACCATTCGTGCTGACTGCTCGCTGGCGTTTGATTCAAGCAAGCTTTGATAGACAATCGTTTCCAAATAGCGGGGGAGGATTTGGTTTAAAACTTTTTCTGGCGATGGTTCGAAAAGATATTCAATCTTAGCAAACTTTTTTTCCTCCGCATTACTAGCCGCTGGAGGAGTGAGTGGGAGTAGGATTTTTTCCGTAATTTCCTGCTGCATTGTGTTTAGAAAATGGTTGTAAATAATTCGCACTTCATCGAAATCTCCGTTCAAAAATCCATCGACGGCGAGTCTCGTGATTGGGGTGGTTGCCAACAAATCGGGTTTGTCACTCAAGCCTTCGAATTCCGCGACGACATTTTCACCGATGTGTTTGCAAAAATTCATTCCTTTGCGACCGACTGCCGCGATGCTTTTTTCTTGATTTTCAGCCAGTTCGCGTTTCAAAAGATAGCGGGAAATATTCGAATTGAACGCGCCGCACAAACCTCGGTCCGCCGTGAAAAACAGAAAAAGAATTTTTAGCGGTTGTTCGCGTTTTAAGAAATAGGGGTGCTGAATTGCACCACTGTTTTTCGCGATATTTTCAATTAATTTTTCCAGCTCGACGGCGTAGGGTCTGCCAGCCAAAGCTGCGTCCTGTGCCTTTTTCATTTTGCTTGCAGCGACCATCTCCATCGCGCGAGTTATTTTTTGCGTGGAGTTAATCGATTTCAGTCGGCGCCGGAGATCTAGTAGGCTCATTAATTAGTTCTTAGTTGCTAGTGGTTTCGTCCTAATAACCATCAATTACTCCCAACCTTTTTTAAAGTCCTCAATCGCGTCATTTAGCTCTTTTTTGCTTTGGTCCTCAATCTTGCCACTCGCCTCGATTTCCTTTTCTAATTTTGCATAATTGGCGTGCATAAATTCAAAAAAATCTTTTTCGAATCTCTCTAATTTTTCAATGGCGATATCATCGAGATAGCCTTCATTCGCTGCGAAAAGAATTTCAATTTGATTCATCACTGGGAGCGGTTGGTACTGTGGTTGTTTCAAAATCTCGACGATTCTTTTGCCACGCTCAATTTGTTTTTTTGTCGCTTCGTCCAAATCACTGCCAATTTGCGAAAAGGCTTCTAGCTCGCGGAACTGCGCCAAACTTAACCGTAGGTTGCCCGAGACGCCTTTCATCGCCTTCGTTTGTGCTGCACCACCGACACGACTGACCGAGAGACCAGCATTTACCGCCGGGCGGATGCCTTTATAAAAAAGATCCGTTTCGAGATAAATCTGGCCGTCGGTGATAGAAATCACATTCGTCGGAATGTAGGCAGAGACATCGTTCGCCTGAGTTTCGATGATTGGCAACGCGGTGATTGAGCCGCCGCCGAGCTTGTCATTCATCCGCACCGCTCGTTCTAGCAGTCTGGAGTGGAGATAAAAAATATCTCCGGGGTAGGCTTCGCGTCCTGGCGGTCGTCTTAAGAGGAGTGAAATTTGCCGATAGGCGGCGGCGTGTTTCGAGAGGTCATCGTAAACAATCAAAACATCTTTACCGGCATGCATGAATTCCTCTGCCATTGTGACTCCAGCGAAAGGTGCGAGAAACTGTTGCGCGGCTGGATCGGAGGCATTCGCGGCGACGATGGTGGTGTGTTCTAGCGCGCCAAATTCCTCGAGCTTCGCTACAATCTTCGCGACAGTTGAAGCTTTCTGTCCGATAGCGACATAAAAACAGAGACAATCTTTGCCCTTCTGGTTGATAATTGTGTCGATTGCAATTGCGGTTTTGCCAGTCTGGCGGTCGCCGATGATGAGCTCCCGCTGACCTCGACCGATTGGGATCATTGAGTCAATCGCTTTGACGCCAGTCTGCAGCGGTGTGTCGACTGGTTGTCGTTCGATAATGCCAGGAGCTTTGACTTCGATGAGTCGAGTTTTTTTCGTGGCAAGTTTGCCTTTTCCGTCGATTGGGATTCCCAAGGTGTTGACGACGCGACCAATCAAGGCCTCGCCGACTGGGATCTCCATAATTTTTCCTGTCGTCTTCACTTCGTCACCCTCTTTTAATTCGTTATTTTCATGCAAAAGCATCACGCCGATTGAGTCTTCTTCGAGGTTCAAAACGACGCCCATTTTGCCGCCAGGGAATTCGACCATCTCCGCCATCGCCGCGCCGGACAAGCCGTGGATTTTACAAATTCCGTCGCCGACTTCGATTACGCTGCCAGTGTTGGATTTTTCTGCGCTGGATTTGAAATCTTTGATTTGGGAAGCCAAAACAGAAGAGATTTCGGATGCTGAAAGTTTCATTATGAAGAGTTAAAAATTCCGCAGGATTTTAGGGTTCTAAGTGGAATAAATCAATTCGAAAGAGTAAAAAGATTATTCAGAGAAGAGACATTAGGAGCTTTTATTAGTGGCAATCAAAAGGTTCTTTGAGCAGCTGAAAAAATTTGGAAAAAGATTAGAGGATGGAATAACAAGTTTCTTAGTCCAAAACTTTCTCCAGCTTTTTTAGTTTTCCGGCCAGCGATAGGTCAATTAGCTCATCTCCGAGGTAGATTTTCAAGCCGCCGAGCAGTTTCGGATTTTTTGTGACACTAGTTGTGATTTCTTTGCCGGTAAATTTCCGCAATGCGGCGGTCAGTTCAATAAGTTGCTTATCCTCTAGGGGCGCAGCACTCTCGATTTCCGCCGTGGCGACACCGGCAGCCTCACTCAGCACGGTGCGAAAACTTTCTGCTATGTGATGGAGCTCGCGAACTTTGCTATTTTTTACGACGAGCTTCAAAAAATTCTTCAGCAGGAGGTCGCTCCCAAAAGCCTTTTCGATTAAATTTTCTTTTGCTGTTTTATCAGTCTGTGGGTCTTCCAAAAACTCTAGAGTCCTGGTTTCGCTTAGTACTTTCGCCACAACATCGAGATTCTCTGCCAAATCCTCCAAAACTTTTTGGTCGGCAGCGAGCAAAAGAGCACGAGCGTAACGGAGAGAAACTTTAGTCATCTTATTTCGAAGTGGCGATTTCAGTGACGGCCTCATCGACAAGCTTAGATTGATCTTTGGCGTCGACTTCGCGTCCCAAAAGTTTTTCGGTGGCGAGAATCACAATTCGGCTGACTTCCGTCTGAATTTGTTTGGCTGCGGAATTCTTTTCTTTGGCGATTACTGCCCGACCCTCCTCGACTATTTTACCGACTTTTTCTTTCGCCATCGTGACGATCTCCTCACCTTGCTTCGTCGCAGAGTCTTTTGCTGCGGTGATAATCTCGTGCGATTTTTCTTGAGCCTTTCGGAATTCTTTCTGGGTCATTTCTTCGACTCGCGCGAGCTTGTCTTCGACGAGCTGGGCGTGTTCTTCGGCTTTGGCAATCCGATCTTTTCTCTCATCGAGTAATTTGAAAACCGGTTTGTAGATGAAAAAACTCAAAATCGCCAACAGTGCAAAAAAATTCACTGCCTGCGCAAGCATAACGGCGGGATCGATTCCCAAACTCGTGAGAATTTCCATTTTAAAAAGTTAAAATCTTTTGCTGCTGATTAGACGAACTTCAAAATCAAAGCAACAACTAGCGCGTAAATCGCGACGGCTTCCGCAAAGGCAATGGCGAGAATCATTGCAGCTTGAATTTTTCCGGCGGCTTCTGGGTTGCGACCGATTGCCTCGACACCTTTTCCGCCGATCATACCGATAGCGAGGGCAGGGAGAGCAGCTCCGATAGCGATTGTTAATGCGACCGCGAGTAGCTTGACAGCTTCTGTATCCATTTTAGAGGGGTTAAAAACTAAATTCCGAGGAATTTTACCGAAAGAAAATCTCGAAGCAAGTTTACTTGAATAAATTTAGTGTGCTTCAGCGGTTGCCATTCGAAAGAAAACTAAAGTTAACATTGCAAAAACGAGGGCCTGAACTGCCCCGACGAAGATTTCTAAAGCGTAAAAAGGCATCGGAGCTACGAAGGGTGCGAGCGCGATGATGACCGTCAGCAAAACTTCGCCAGCGAAAACATTGCCAAAAAGCCGGAAAGAAAAGGAAATCATTTTTGAAAACTCACTTAAAATTTCGAGGATGCCGACGAAAAAATGAATCGGATTGGAAAAATTTAAAAAGCGTTTGAAGTAGCCCCATCCGCCGAGTTGCCGTACACCCATGAATTGCACCATCAAAACGGCGATTATCGCGAGGGCGAGCGTGAAGCTAAGGTCGGCGCTACCCGGGCGAAAAATTGGCGTGAATTTTGAACCTTGATGTTCGCCGCCGGCGACCACCTCGCCGTGATTTTCCGTTGCGACGAAATTCTCGACCGATTTCAAAATCGATTTTTCGTCGACTTCACCGAGATTGATGACGTGGGACGAATTCATCTCCGTCGCGATTGCTTCGTCGAGCTCCTCTATCAAGACATTTTCAGGAATCGTCAATTCTTCCACCACGTGACTTTCGGCCGCCGCATTTTCAGTGAATCCGATCGAGCCGACACCTGGGATCAGGCCTGCCCAGTTATTCAAAAGGACAAAAAGGAAAATTGTAAAAATAGGGGCGAAGAATTTCCGAGTGAGCTTTTTGTTTTCCGCCACACTCTCGACGACTCCCTGGAATCCTTCGACTATTGCTTCGATGAGATTTTGGACTCCGGTAGGATTCTTTTTCAGCCGCCACTTAAAGACAACTGCGAAGATTGAAATTGCTGCTAGGACAATCCAAGTCGTAAAAAGGGAATTCGTGATAGTGAGAGGACCGAGGTGAGTTAGCGGTTCGGCGGTGAGGGAGACATGCATTTTGGAAAGTGGAAATTAGAAATTTACTTTTCGCCTTTGGCGATTGCTTGCAGTGGTTGAACTATTCTCCAAACGAGGTAGAGGGAAGCGACTAATCCGAAGGCGAGTCCGATCCAAAAGAAATAATCGGTTTCGTATTTTTTATCCAACCAGTGTCCACCATAGACAGCCAGAATTGTCGCCGTCGCAACCGAGAAACCGAGCTGTAGACTCATTCCGACGATGATTTTCAACGGTAACATTTCAGTTGGCTTTTCAATCATTTTCAAAAATTCGCGAGGAGTTTAGGTGAAGCACCGTCCGCTAGCAAATCTTTTGAGTAGCGAAATTACCCAATCAAAATGCTGTAAAAACAGTGCTTTTAAAATCACAAATTTTTAAAGTCAAGCGAGAATACTATTTTTACAGCATTTCCCGAAACACCTTTTTAAAGCCCTATTTTTACTGATTGAACAAATTTTGCATTCAAGAAAAGCCTTTAGAAAGCCACTTTTTATTGTGAAGGCGTTGCTTCTACATCAAAAGGGTTTTAGCATTTCCGTACATTAACCCCCATTTTTATGGCTAAAGCTCTCACTCAGGCTCAAATCGTGGCCGACATCGCCGAGGCGGCAGGCATCTCCAAAAAGGAGACCAAGACTGCGCTCGAAGCTCTCGCGGCAGCTCTCGTCAAAAACGACAAAGTTGCTACTCCATTCGGGATTTTCTCGAAAAAAGTTAAACCGGCTCGTCCAGCTCGCAAAGGTACTAATCCTTTCACTGGTGAGGAAATGATGTTCAAAGCAAAACCCAAAACAATCGTTTTGAAATATCGTCCCAACAAAGCGACCAAAGACGCTTTGAATTAAATCTCGATTCTTAAAAAATAAAAAGCCTCTCAGCGATGGGGGGCTTTTTTGATGAAGTTAAAGAAAGTTTTAAAGTTTTTTAGTGTACTGGCATTAGTCGGTAGGCTGCGTCATATCTTTCTTCGATTTTCTCGCTGTCCACAGCGAGAATCTCTCGCAGCCAAAACATTCTCATTCCGGCACGGCTGAGATTCGTGACAGGATTGCCATTTGGATAAAAAGGACCGGCCATTTTTACGCTCCTGCCATCGCTTGTACCGAAAAAATTAACTCGAAGTTGGGCACCTTCCACCGCCGTCTGAATTAGCAGTGGGTGACCGGTGTCATTCAAAAATTCTAAATCAACACTGCCGGGATAAACTGTCGCGTCGAGACCGGGCGGATTGTAATAACTCACCTTCATCGAGTGCGGTTTCTGCCGCGTAATTGGCAAGCCAGCATTGAGCGCCGTCCGGAAAAAAGTTGTGCTGACTTGGCAAACTCCGCCGCCGATTTCGGGAACAATGTCGCCTTCTTTGATGACGAGCTCGCGG
>Ga0208648_1002010_pt1 | contig 14911 bp, 13 predicted proteins | sample AntAceMetag02UKL_FD_184772 | JGI IMG/M metagenome (GOLD analysis project Ga0208648, IMG submission 184772) | Saline lake microbial communities from Ace Lake, Antarctica - Antarctic Ace Lake Metagenome 02UKL (SPAdes) (version 2) | ecosystem: Environmental > Aquatic > Non-marine Saline and...
GTCTTCTGTCCTCTGAATGCTGCCCTCTGCCCTCTGGTTTTTAAATATGATTCCTGTCTGTCAACCATATTTAAATGGAAACGAATTAAAATACGTGGATGATGCTGTCCGCACGGGGTGGATCAGTTCGTCCGGCAAGTACGTCAAGGCATTCGAAGAAGCCTTTGCCGAATATTGTGGTGTGAAATATGCTGTGGGCGTATGTAACGGTACTGTTGCACTCCATTTAGCATTAACATGTCTCGGAATCGGACAAGGTGACGAAGTGATTATCCCGGATTTTACCATGATCGCATCCGCCTTCTCCGTCTGCTATACCGGAGCCAAGCCCGTTTTTGTGGATGCGGATGAAAAAACGTGGAATATTGATGTGTCAAAGATCGAGGAGAAAATAACGCCACGAACAAAAGCAATCATGCCAGTGCATATATTCGGTAATCCATGTAATATGGATGCGATACATAAGATAGCAAAAAAGCACCATCTCTTAATTATTGAAGATGCCGCAGAAGCCCATGGCGCAAAGTACCAGGAGAAGAAGACAGGTAGTCTCTCAGATATCGCCGCTTTCAGTTTTTTTGCAAATAAGAATCTGACCACCGGTGAAGGCGGCATGATCGTTACCGATGATTTGGATCTTTATAAAAAAGCACTTTATTTTAAGAACATGTGTTTTGATCCTGATACTCCACGTAACTATATCCATAATGACATCGGTTTTAATTACCGAATGTCAAATCTTCATGCCGCCATTGGACTGGCCCAGACCGAAAAAGCCGATGAATACAAGAAGATGAGAATCCGCAACGGGGAGCTCTACAGGAAATATCTCAAGGACCTACCGGGTATTATCCTGCAAGAAGACCAGACAAATGCTGAAAACGTCTTTTGGATGAATGGTATTTTGCTAAGCCCTGCTCTATATGGCAGAACGCGGGATCAATTGATCGGGCATTTGAAAGAAAAAGGGGTGGATACAAGGCTGTTTTTTGTGGGGATGCATTGCCAACCATCGCTTTTGAAATTTGGGTGCGATGGTTCTGGCTATTATCCAATAACCGACAATCTCGCAGAAAACGGACTTTATATTCCAAGCGCCAGCAACCTCAGCGAAGACAAAATAAGGCATATCTGCGACCTGATCAAACAATTTCAAAAAGGCTAATCTGTGAAGGAGACCAAAGTGACAAATCAGGTATTCGGCAATGTATATGCCGAAGAGTATGATTTATTTTATAAAGACAAGGACTACGAAGCCGAGTGTGATATGATCGAGAATATATTCCATCGCTATGCCGGTGGCCAGGTCAGCACCATTCTGGATTTGGGTTGCGGTACAGGGAACCATACCATGCCGCTGGCCCACCGTGGATATAAGGTCATCGGTGTAGACCGCTCATCTGAAATGCTCGAACATGCAAAAGCCAAATTACAATCTCAAACTTCATCATCCCCATTGCAGCCTCAATTTTTAGAAGGCGATGTTCGTTCTCTAAAACTGGATCGACAATTTGATGTTGTTCTTATGATGTTTGCGGTGCTTGGTTATCAAATAACCAATGAGGATATTTTGTCTGCTTTGCGTACAGTGCGCAGGCATCTACGCCCCGGTGGCCTGTTTCTGTGCGATGTCTGGTATGGTCCGGCAGTCCTTTCAATTCGTCCCGGTGATCGAATCAAGATTATTACGACTCATGATGGCAAGGTTATTCGGGCAGCCTCTGGATCTCTTGATGTGTATCATCAAACTGCTGATGTTTGTTATCAAACATGGTTTATTAAGGAACAACAAGTCGTAAGTGAAACAAAAGAAACACATAGGATGCGTTATTTTTTTCCGCAGGAACTGGAATTGTTTTTTACACAGGCAGAGATGAAACTGCTTGAAATGTCGGATTTCAGCGACACTGCAAAATTGCCCACAGAAGAGACTTGGAATTGTTTGGCAGTCGGGCAAGCAGGATGAGTGTCTTGCAACGTGATGGCCTTCGCCAACGCTCAATGCTGAATAGGTTTTTTTGTTTCAGCGTGGGCCTGAAGAGGGTTACTTTTAAGGCTATGATTATCTGGAAATAAATTAATGAAAAAATCCAACCGGGAATTATTTATCAGTAATACGGTTTTTAACGTAAGCTTTAAACTGGTAAATCAGGTAATTGCCTTATTTATACTTCCGCTCTTTGTCAAAAATTTGGGAGTGGAATTATATGGTATTTGGGTAATATCAGGAATTGCTATTGGCTATCTGGGCATGGTGGATATGGGCTTTACCCAGGGCGTGATGAAGTACATAGCGGAGGCTTATGTAAAAAAGGATTTCTTGAAGTTTAATAAAATCATCAATACTGCCAGTATTCTGTTTTTCTTGATGGGCTCGGTTATTTTATTAGTCGTTTTTTTATTTCATGCTCAGATTGTACACATATTTTCAATCAAGCCTGAAAATGTTGAAACTGCGTGTCAGTTGCTGCTCATAACAGGCATCTTTGCTCCCTTTTTATGGACAACAAGGATAACTGACACAACGTTTCAAGGGATCTTAAGATTTAAAGAATACAGTATCCTATCGGGGATTCAGGCATTAGGCAAGACCTTAACTATGCTCTACCTTGTATATAATGAATACGATATCATTAGTATCGCCATAATCACAAATATCGTTCATCTCGTGCTGTGGACGCCATCTTTGATTGTGTTGGTTAGAGTATTACCGGATTTATCGTTTGGAAAGCGGTTTCTTGCATTTGATGTAATTAAGGAAATCATGCCGTTCAGTATGGGTGTGTTCTATTCCCAGTTGATTGCGATGCTGATGTTGCAGGCGGATAATATGATTATTGGTATTGCGGTTTCAATGTCTGGGGTAACTGCCTATGTAGTAGCTTCGAAACTTTTTTATACGAGCTATAGTTTTATGGGTATGGTAAGTGGAGTGTTCCAGCCTACAACTTATCAAGCATTCGCAAATAATGATAACGTCCTAGTTGATAAAATATTAGCAAAAGGGACGAAATATATGGCCCTGCTCTATACACCTATTGGGTATTTAGGATTTATTGTAAGTCCTTTGTTTATAAAAACCTGGATGGGGGCCGATTACTTACAATATGCAATTTGGTCGCAAGTATTTATGTTGTTTTTTATTGTATTTAGTGGATTTGGCATACCTGTTAATCTTGTTTTTAATTCTGGGAGGACGAGACCACCCAATGTGTTCCTTACAGTATCCATCATTTTAAATCTTACCATAGGCATTTTACTTGTTAATGAATATGGTATAGGGGGTCCCATACTTGGAACATTGATCGGCGGCTTATTGGGTCCATTAACCTTCCCTTATTTTTGTAAATTGATTAATGCAAACTGGAAAAAACATGTAATTCTATTGCTGAAAATAAAGCTAATCAATCTACCATGTTCTGCTTTCTTTTGCTGGGTATCATCAAAAATTGATGCTGGCTGGTTTAACCTAATTGGGTTCAGTTTGATCATCATGGCAGTTCAATTTTTCACACTATACCTTGCTTTTTTTACTTCGGACGAGAAAAAAGATTTAAAAATATTGCTTTATAGTTTGGGATTTTCAAAGTTGTTTAGAACTGCAAATGTATGATATGAAAATGACGCAAGCCAATGTATTTCGTTACTTCAAGCGAGTTATTAGTAAATGTTGGCCCATTTTTTATGAAAGGTATAGTATGAAACATTTCATCAAATCATTTATCGTCAGGTTAATTTCACTTTTTGGTTATAAACTCATCAGATCAGAAAAGAGGGAGGATTTAGCTTTTCCATGCTCCTCTGCCAGCAAGGCCACACAACGGTCCCTGTCTTTGCAGTACCGGACTCTGCTTTCCCAGCAAGCACCTCTCCCGAAGCTTTCAGACGTTGGATTCCGCGTTTACTCCCAGACCGATGAGGATGGAATAGTTCTTTTCCTATTTTCTGTGATCGGCACAACCAATAAGATTTTTATCGAAATTGGCACCGGGAACGGTATCGAATGTAAATGCGCTAATCTGGCTATTAACTGGGGCTGGCACGGCCTGTTTATTGATGGCAATGAGCAAGATGTAGCCTCTGGAATCATTTTTTATGATTATCATCCAGATACAAATATATTTCCGCCGAAATTTAAATCAGCAATGGTCGATCGCGAAAATATTAACGAAACAATAAGCAACGCAGGTTTTAGTGGTGAGATAGACATATTGTCCATTGACATTGATGGTATGGACTATTGGGTTTGGGAGGCGATTGACTGTGTGAATCCGCGGGTCGTGGTTGTGGAAGCCAATGGAAAATTCGGAATGCGAAGCATCACGGTTCCGTATGACGCTGAATGGGCTTACGAACCCCATCTACATCCTCATTACCATGGCGCTTCTTTACCGGCGTTTACGAAATTGGCGAAAAGAAAAGGCTACAGGTTGGTTGGCACCAATCGCTTTGGATTCAACGCCTTTTACGTACGGGACGATATTGGTCAGGAGATATTGCCTGCTGTGACCATAGAATCCTGCCGTACTCACCTTACCCGTAAGAATGATGAGAGAATATTCGATAAAATCAGCCATCTTCCCTATGTGGAGATTTAAGTAATTCAATGCTTATGATGGAAGACAAATTAGATGCACCGAAACGCTTAGTTGGGTTCGATTCTGGGGGCGAGGTGTTTTTGAGTCAAGGTCGGGTCTTACGTGGTATATACCAGGGCAATGGCACCCTGTATCGCCAGGTATTGCACACATGCGAAGCGCACGATTTGTTCCGATTCGGTATCGTGGCAACTCGCGAAACACATGTTAACCCGCATCCTGATTTGCCCTATGATCTGGTGCTGGAACATGAGAGGATTCCCTTTATCAGCTACCCCCATGAATGGTCTGCATCTATGCTGAAAGCGGCTGCTCTATTTCATATTGATCTTTATACTGAACTGGGTGCGCACGGCCTGACGATCAAGGATTGGCACCCTTATAATATCTTGTTCAGGAACACTGAACCGGTATTTGTTGATTTCGCGTCTATCATTCCTATAGTCAATCTTCAAGACGAAGAATATCTGAATCCGCCTCAATTTCCATTCTTATTCAGATATATTTGGGATACAACTTCGGCATACTTTTATGAAATGTACCGGCGTATGTGTGTGCCTTATTTTTTGTTACCTCTTTATTTAATGCACGGTGGCGACCAAACCATGGCACAAATCCGCTTATTTGAAACGACTCTGAATGCTGCCGGATCAGTAATTAGTGAATGGGAATTATTCTCCCCGAGTCCTTTAAATTGGATGTATTATAAGATAATGTCCTCTCTGAAAAAAGGTGCATTGGTTCAACGTGGTTCGCTCAAAACGCTTTTCTTAAGAGTTTTGGGCAAAGAGATAAAACGCCTTTGTGCCTCTCCAAAATCGAGTGCATATAGCGGTTATTATAGTGCCAAGGGTGAGGAGCTCAGTTTTGAACCATCATATGACTGGACGCTTAAACAGGAAATAATTTATGAAACAATCAGACGCGTTCAGCCCGAGACACTTCTTGATGTGGCTTGCAATACCGGTTGGTTCTCAATCTTAGCTGCAAAACTTGGATGTAAGGTGGTGGCAATTGACATAGATGAAACCTGTATCGATATATTATACAAGCGGGCCAAAAAAGATGCCCTTTCTATTCTACCGCTGGTTATGGATTTGACCAGGCCGAAACCTGATGTCCTTCCTTTAGAATTCGAGAATGAACCTCAATTGTCCATGATCGGCAGTGACTCCCATTTGCCGTTATTGCTTTCTGCAGACAAGAGGCTACATTGTGACATGGTTATAGCCCTTGGAATTGTTCATCACCTTGCACTCGGAAAAGGATTGGGCTTTGCTGATGTTATTGAAATAATTAAAAAATATACAAACAAATATTTGTTAATCGAATTTGTAGCGAAGGAAGACGAGCTGATTACAAATGAACCAAGTTTTTTTCCAGAATTTAATAGTAATCCTCACATATTTGATTGGTATACCCTTGACAATTTTATCATGGAGCTGAAACGAAATTTTTCCCATGTAGATATTCAAAAATCATATCCTGACTCGCGTTCAATAGTAATATGTGAAAAATGATTCTTTGAATTTCAGCTTTGTCCACAACTTTTAGATTTCACAAAACGGATAATTCATGAAAAAAGCATTAATTACAGGAATTAATGGACAAGATGGTTCTTATTTGTCTGAATTGCTGCTGGATAAAGGGTATGAAGTCCATGGCATTGTTAGGCGTGAGGCTATGGAAGACGCTCAACATCGTTTGCGAAACATAGCGCATATTCTTGACAAGCTACATCTGCATGTTGGCTCTGTAGATAATTATTTATCGCTCTATAGAATTGTGCAAAGAGTAAAACCTGATGAATGTTATCATTTTGCAGCCACCAGTTTCATTAGCTATGATTTTGATGATGAGATTTCTGTCATTTCAAATAATTTTATTTCAACACACTACTTGCTTGCATCTATTAAGGAATTGTGCCCGTCATGTGGGGTTTACTTTGCTGGATCAAGTGAAATGTTCGGCGACCCCGATGTATGCCCGCAAGATGAAAATTCGGCTTTCAAGCCTCGCTCGATATACGGAATTTCAAAGGTTTCCAGTCATTATTTGGTTACAAATTACCGTAAACATCATAAAATATTCGCATGTACCGGTATTGCTTATAATCATGAATCGCCTCGGCGCGGTTTCCAGTTTGTTACAAGGAAAATTACATCAACTGTTGCAAAAATTCACTTAGGAATGAGTGACACGTTGCAGCTCGGAAACATTTCCTCAGTGAGGGATTGGGGATATGCGCCGGATTATGTCGATGCCTTCTGGCGAATGTTAAACCATGAAGTGCCGGATGATTATGTAATATCCACAGGCGTTTTGCATAGCGTGGAAGAATTTCTGGATATTGCCTTCGCGGTTGTATCACTTAATTACAAAGACTATGTCAGAACTGAGGAGCAATATTACCGGCCTTCTGAGGAAGTGCCTTTGGTGGGAAATAGCGCAAAAGCCCGCAGGGTTTTAAAATGGCAACCCAAAAAGAAATTTGAGGATATAGTTCACGAAATGGTTATCTCTGATATTGAAATACTGAAGAGGTCAAAATGAAAATTTTGTTTACAACGCCAGTTTTATTGCATCCACCTGCAAATGGCCCAACATTGAGAATTGAAAATTCAATAAAGGCTTTGGGCAGAGTTTCAGACCTATATGTGGTTGCTCGGAATAGTAAGGAAGGCATTGGGGGAACTGAAGCAGAAGCTTTTTATAAGAGTATCTGTACTCAATTTGCTTTTAATCCGTCGAACTCAGCAGAGCCGCCTTTTTTTTCGAAAATATCTAGATTCAGGTTCAAACTTAAACATAGTAATTTGAGGCAGATCCTAAATTTACCACTTCGGATTTTGTCGCGTTTGTTCAGAACAAAAATATTTGATTATGAGTTGATAAGGGACACAAAGTATCTTATAGCGTATTACGACCTTTATAGAATGGATGTTATATGGTTTGGTTATGGAAATATCTCTTATGAATTAATGAAAAATGTAAAATCAAAAAGACCTGATATAAAAATAGTGTGTGATACCGACAGTGTATGGTCTCGCTTTGTATTGCGTAAGTTGCCCTATGAGAACAACGTCTTGAAGAAAAAAATCATTGAAAAACGAGGTAGAAAAAAAGAGATTGAGGAGGCTGATTGGGTAAAATTTTGCGATGTGACAACGGCGGTATCAGAAGTTGATGCTCAATACTATCGAAATTTAGCAACTGATAAAACAAGGATTAAGATATTTTCGAACGTTATTGATTTGGATATGTATAGGTCCAAACCTGAGGCACCAAAGAGCTTTAAAACACCATGTATCTACCTTGCGGGCTGGTTTGCACCTAAAAGTCCAATGGATTGGGCTGCAAGATGGGTTATAGAAAAGGTTATGCCAATAGCAAAAAAGGCGATTCCAGATTTGCACTTTTACATAATTGGAATGGGATCAGACCGCACATTATCCGATGTCCATGATCCATCGATTACTATAACCGGACAACTGAACAGTGTGCTGCCATATTTGTGTAATGCCAATATATCCATAGTACCACTTACTTTTGAATCCGGTACAAGATTCAAAATTCTGGAGGCTGCTGCATGTAATGTGCCCATAGTGTCAACAACTCTCGGTGCAGAAGGCATCCCTGTAATAGACCAGAGAGATATGCTTATCGCAGATGAACCACAAGAATTCGCCCAAGCAATAATCCGGCTGATCAAAGACAAAAAATATGCCCTTTCATTGGCACAAAACTGTAGAATTCTTGTTGAAAAAGGAAATAGCGTTGATTCACTTATCGAAGAAGCTAAAGCTATTCTTGATTATTTAAGGAATAAATAAATCAAACGGGAACTGCCTGAATTTTCTGTTATAATTTTATAAGAATTTTAACCTCAACGTGAGGGAGAATATTTACTATAGCAAAAATGCAGAATATCGGCATGTTGTATTATTTCCGTCGTCATGGTGGTGGTACATACCAGTTAACCGAGAACATAATGTGCGCTCTGGAAGATTATGCGAAAGCAACTGGTACATCAAGGATTCATCTTTTTGTTAGTGCAAGAAAAACTGCCGAAGAATCTACCGAAATTTGAAGCGGGTCCGCCCGACTGGATTAAAAAAATGTGGGAAGCGGATAAAAATGGAAATCGCATCCTTGGATCCTTGAGCATTCTCGACCTGGGAGATGAAATAAAAGCTGTAAATCCCTATCACGTTTTTGGCTGTAACTTTTCCATCAGAAAAACAACTTTATTAGAAGCCGGCGGTTTCCATCCTGATGCCCTGCCACAGGAACTGATAAAATACCGTGGTGACGGGGAAAGCCATGTATCCAGATATATATTAGAGAAAGGATATCAAGCCCTTTATCATCCAAAGGCGTCTGTTTATCATCTTGTGGCTGCAAGCAGGCTCACTGTCGAGTATTTTTGCCAACGGGCGTACAATGAAGGGATTTCAAATTCTTTCATTCAAATCAGAAATCGATATTTGCGGAATTCCCAGCATAAATATTGCGTTAGGAAAATCGTGACATCTATAAAAAAAATAATGAGATGGCTTGCTGTAAAATTATTAAGCACGATAAAACAATTCCATATTAATGATTCCAGGCGGGATAAGAAAATTCAAAGGAGAATAAAGGCTGCCTATCAAAGCGGTCGGCTATACCATCAGGAATTGTTCAAAAAAGATGAGGCGTTAGCTGCACACGTTCTCCGCCAAAATTATCTTGAGTAACCTTCGCTCCGCTGTCCTCCTGCATGGCAGTGTTTTCGGAACTTTAGTTTGGTAAAATGTAATTATGAAACCAACAACAGAAACTAATTTGATCAATCAACTGCGCCAACTACAGCAAAACGGCACCCTGTGTAATGGAATGTATCCCTCCTTAAAGCTGTCTGACTGTGCAAGCAAGGCGCTTCGGGACTTCATAGATGCTTATATTTGCAGGTCAAGAACAAAAAACTCTAAAAATTATGCACCTTTGATAAATATATTATCGCTGCTAATTAGTAGGAAAACCATGTTATTATGGACTGATACTGCTATCTGGGCTGAGTAGCGCCGGACGCATCAACGGGCGCCTCAAGCTCATCGCCAACTGCCAGGAGTCGCGAAGGTTTTAATTAGATTGAATTTGTATTCAAAAGGAATGTGTGCAAATGAGTAAAGGTCTGTGGAGTAGTCGGTTACCAATTGCTAATCTTCTATGCAGCGGATTTATTTTTGCTGCGGTCCGGTATCGTATTGCCACTCGCCGTTGCTTCAATGCTGTAAAAAAGGTTTTACGACCAAGAGCCACACGCGTATTGAACGACGATTCGGTAGCATTAGCAATGAAGAATTGGCTGGATCAAGGCTACGATAAACTCAACATCGGTGGTGGGAAAAAAAACCTATACGGATTTGTTAACATTGACTTCGTACCACATCCAAATGTTGAGAGGGAGGTGGTGGCGAATATACTCGATCTGACATTCGTGCCTGATGAGACGGCGTCGCATATTCACAGTAATCACGTAATAGAGCACCTCACAGAGGCACAACTCCATCGCCAGTTACGGGAGTACTACCGGATTTTGAAAGATAGAGGGCGTATTAGCATTCGTTGTCCCAATGCATTAGGCGTTGCATATGGATTCTGGTTCCCGCCAATTCTGGAACAGGAACGAGACGAGTTTGTTTCTCTGGGATTTCCTCAGGATGAAAATTTTGGCAACCCCTTGGACAGGTGGGCCTACAAAGATCTGTTTGGCCTCTTACACTGGTTTTATGGTGACATGGGCAACATTGAGAACCAGCATCAAAATGTCATCACTCCTTCCAAACTAATTGCCTATTTGGAGGAAGCAGGATTCAAGATCATCAAAATATCGAAGCCTGAGGCACTAAATTTAGTTGTTATTGCATCAAAATAACTTCAAATCGTAGTTTAATAGGAATTTTAACCCAACGCGAGGGAGGATGTTTATTATAGAAAAAGTTTATAATATTGGTATGTTGTACTATATGCATCGTCATGGTGGTGGAACATACCAGTTAACCGAGAACGTAATGTGCGCTCTGGAAGATTATGCGAAAGTGCGTGGTAAATCAAGGATTCATCTTTTTGTTAGTGCAAGAAAAACCGCCGAAGACCTTAACGAAATAAAGTCCAAGTTTCCCAACTTCGTATTACACAGGATTGGAAAACCGGCATGGATATTTTCTGTAGTGTTAAGGCGGGTGTTTATAAATGCGCCTCTTATGATCTCTTGCTTGCGTTATCTTTACCCTTTAAATTGGATTGCCCGTCAACATCATATTGATCAGATGATTTTCCCTGGTGCCACATGCGACCCAAGTTTCTATCGGGGGAACCAGTTGTTTTTGTTTGCCGACATAGCGCATGTTTTCTATTCGCGTTTCCCGGAATTAGTGGCCGAAGGAGAACTCAGACGTCGTAATATCATATTTAAGTATGGCGTACTCTATGCGAATCAGGTTGTAGTCGAGTCGGAACAACTTCTTAATGATACAGTCAAATACTATGGAGCCGACCCGGCCAAAATAGCCGTTCTTCACCAAACAATTTCTCAAACCCTTGTAGAACGTGAAACTTTGACAGAAGATATAGAGACAACAGAATTTAGACGCACACTATCTACGCGATATCTTTTTTACCCGGCACAGCTCTGGGAACACAAGAACCATAAAAATCTGCTATATGCACTGAAGATTCTGACTGCTGAATATCCGGATTTGCATCTGATCCTGGTTGGATCGAGAAAACCAGGCGACGAGCAACTATTTGATCTAATTGATAAATTAGGACTCAGGGAAAATGTGAAATATATGGGTTATGTTCCAGACGCAGTTATGCCAACTTTATATAAAAATGCAAAAGCACTCGTTATGCCAACCTATCTCGGACCGACGAACATTCCGACGCTTGAGGCCTTCTATTGTGGTTGTCCAGCGGTGATCAGTGATTTACCTGGTGTTCGCGAGCAAACTGCGGATGCCGCATTGCTCTTTGATCCAGATTCTCCTCAGGATATTGCTGAAAAGATACGTTCAGTATTGGCTGATGAAATTTTGAGTCATGACTTGGTAGAGAAGGGATACGAACGACTCAAAGTTCTGGGATATGAGAGTTATAAGGATACTTTTTTTGCTATCCTTGACAAGAACCTAAACCTTCGGCAAGACCAATGAACGATAACTGTGTGGTTATTACGGGGACGATTGTTCCGAATGTATTGATAACTGGGCATAAAGCATGGGATATCGTCACACGTCAGCGAGAGCATGAAGATGCTACTGTTCGTCGTATTAGATACTTGGAAACTTTGTCATTCTATGCCTCAATTCTTAATGCCCCGATTTTTTTTCTGGAGAATTCCAGTTATGATTTTTCTATGGACATTGAGTTCCAGCACCTTTTCCAACAGGCCAATATCACGCTAATAAAGTTTCCTAAATCCCGCTTTGTCGAAAGGGGAAAAGGTTTTCAAGAATTTGAGATGCTTGATGAATTTGTCAAGAATTATTCGCACCGATATCGTGCTTTTGTAAAGTTATCGGGACGCTATCAATATCCAAATATTAAATCACTCATTGACCCACAGACCGAGGGCCTGTTGATTGATATGCTTAGAAAAAGGCGCGTGGCCACTACCAGTATCTTTTTTGTGACTTTTGACTTTTATGAAAAGTATTTAATGGGCCTCTACCTTGAGGCAGATGATCGCCAAGGTGCATGGATTGAAAGATGTCTTTACCAGAAGCTCAGCGGTAAAGCTTTCCAAAAAAGTGTTAAGCTTTTCCCTATAGAGCCAGATTTGAGACGCTTTTTCCACACTGATGCACATAAAGTTCGTTCAAAAATTACCCTCCTTAAGCGTCGAGTGAAAAATGCAGAACGGATTATTTTAAGAAAAGTTGGGATTAACGAGATGCATTTATGACGTGAGTAAAAGTGGGATTTTGGGAAAGTAGGTTTTAAATCTGTAAGCAGTTCTTTTACTTTTCGTAGGCGCTATGGCCTTTGAACAAATCTGCCACCTTTGGAAGCATTTTAACTTGGCGTTCCCGTTGTTTATTCAGATTTGCCGAAACTGCGGGAATAAGTGGGTGATGCTGCTTTGCTGGTGGACTTATTAAATTCGCGGTCATTAGTTAATCACCTTTTATCTTTATTGCATCAGCCTGAACTTAGTGATCAATTGATAGAAAAAGGGCGACATCAGTTATTGCAGCATACTGATAAGGAAAGATGGGAAGTTTTAGAATCAATATTTGATAGATTCTCATTGAAATTGTCTTGTTGGAAAATATAACGGTCGGAGATCATTACCGTGTTGCGGCACCTCAATTGTGGGGGTATGCCGGATATGATTGATCACCAAATTAACGGCTATCTTGCAAATCCCTTTGACACCTCCGAACTTGGGAGAGGTTTGAAAAATTCATTGGATTACCGATTTTATGATTTTGTTGATTTTTTTAAGAAACGGAGTTTGAAATTACAGCAAATTACTCTTAAAATAGGGGTAATGACCTATTGTCAATCTGTATTTTAGCCTCAAAAGAGACTCATTTTGAGGTGACCTACCCGGTATTTGCACTCCGGGCGCACCTCACCACCCTATACGGTGCCCAGCTTTAAGATTTTCAATCCCCTTGAGATATTGAACGCTGCTTGGCGATACCAAACATCGAATTTGTTTTTAGCGATGTCGGTAAACCGCGCTCTTTTAGCGCTATCGTGAAGATGGCTAAGCCCAAAATACTGTTCAACAATGTATCGAACTTTTGATATCTTTTTATTCCGATTTTTTTCATATTTTGTCAATTTTGCGGTGGTTGAGTCTTTTCGCATAATGCCGTCAGCAATTTTGTTAAGGGCTAGAAAGTCGCGGTTGGGTTTACCCGCATACCCTTTATCGGCATATACTTTTTCGATGGACTGGTTGGTATGGCGGCTGTAAATCGTACAATATGGGAGGTAGTTGGTATCATTAACGGAAGCCGGAGTCATGGTGGTCGCCAGGACAAAGCCGTGGTTGGTATCTACTGAGGCATGCTCCTTGAGTCCATAATGAGGCGTATCTTTTTGGACGACCCAATCCGAGTCAAGATCTCTACAGAATTTTAAGGGGTTGCCATTTTTATCAAGCTTTCCTTCAGGGGTATTATGCTTATCCCGAAATTTTTTAATCTGGTCATTGCTGATGGGACGACTGGCAGATTTAACGAGCCTCGCGTCAATGGCTATCCCTTCATTGATGGTAAGGCCTTGGCTTTCAAATTGACGAAGGATTTCGGTGTTGATTTGGTCCATGGCTTTCTTTGAAAGTCTGCTTCTAAAGCGTGAAAAGGTTGAGTGATCCGGAGACGGTTTACTTAAAGGTAGCTGAAGGAATTCTTTGAAAGACCAACGGTCGTTAATTTGATTTTCCAATTCGGGGTCTGAATTTATATTTATCCCGTAGGTTCGGAAGATCGTACTGGGATGGAACCATTTTTGGAGCAAGAGGCATTTAAAAAGCAATAAAGGAGGATAGGCGTCAGCGCCTTCGCCGGACAATCCCACAGTATAGTGGCTCATGAGAATATCTTCAACACGGCTCCAATCAATTGATTTATTGAGTTTCTCCATGTTTTTTATGCTGCGATTATGTTTTTTTGAGCTTTCGAGGACCACGTCGGCAAAGCTGAATTCCTTGTTTATTTTTTTAAACCCCATACCATCCTCCAATTGATTGAATTTTTAGGAAAGTATGACATATATTATATTTAATTGCAACTAATAATACATAATTAAAGGGCTTTTTTTGTAGATTTTTAACGAAATATTATAGGTAGGGATGCACAGAGTTTTGAAGGATGGTCTTGGCTTGCCCGCCAAAAATTCTTTAGATTATGCAAAGGTTTCCTTGCTGCCGGGATTGACTGGGTATTGTCTGATGATAAGCGACATAAAGATTTGTGATTAAAGGCGAGAGAAAAGGCTGTGAACTGTTTTGATATCAGGAAAGTGGCAAGGCAGTATGCTGATTTGTAAAGGTCGATTATTTGATGAAACGCCTTGTTTTGCCATGTCGTCCACAAACTGGTGCACAAAAAGGAACAAGGCGTCTCTTTATCCAAATGACACAACTGGCCATCATCAGCACAATAATAGGGATTATTGCCGGAGCTATTTCGATTATTGAAAAGGCGTTTGGTATTTTTGGTGGCAAAAAACCGGGATTCAATGAAGACATCCATTTGAATCCGGTAAGAGCAGGCATTGTTGATAAATCCGAAGCATACGACTGGTTTTATTGG
>Ga0208648_1002013_pt1 | contig 14902 bp, 12 predicted proteins | sample AntAceMetag02UKL_FD_184772 | JGI IMG/M metagenome (GOLD analysis project Ga0208648, IMG submission 184772) | Saline lake microbial communities from Ace Lake, Antarctica - Antarctic Ace Lake Metagenome 02UKL (SPAdes) (version 2) | ecosystem: Environmental > Aquatic > Non-marine Saline and...
ATGGATGATGCCCTGTGGAGTGATACTGAACAGCTCAAGGATATGGCATCCGAAGCTCCGGTCATCCGCCTGGTCAATCATATCATCAGCAAAGCCCTTGATCTTGGGGCATCTGATGTTCATATCGAACCAAAAAGACAATTTCTTGCTGTCCGATATCGTATCGACGGAGTTCTACAGGATCAAGAACCCATTGCCAACAAATACCGGGCAGCCATTATTTCGCGTGTAAAACTTATGGCCAATATGGATATTGCTGAAAGACGGCTATCCCTGGATGGCAGAACAAAAATTAAACTCGGCCGGAAAGAAATTGATATTCGTGTGTCAAGCGTGCCGGTTCAGTATGGAGAAAGCCTTGTGTTAAGGCTTTTGCTGCAGGACAACATACAGCTTAAACTATCTTCCCTGGGCCTGGCGGATGAGATGTCTGATCTATTTCTCAGACTCGTTTCCCAGCCCTATGGGATGTTTCTGGTCACCGGCCCTACAGGTTCCGGAAAAACCACCACCCTGTACTCTGTCATAAATGAGATAAACACCCCTGAAAAAAAAATTGTTACAGCTGAAGATCCTGTAGAATATCAGATTGACAATGTGAATCAGGTTCAGGTGAAATCGTCAATTGGCCTGACCTATGCCTCGGTATTAAGATCTTTTTTAAGGCATGACCCTGATATTATTCTCATTGGAGAAATCCGCGATTCAGAAACAGCGGAAATAGCAATCCAGGCTTCTTTAACCGGGCATATGGTTTTTTCCACTCTGCATACCAATGATTCGGCAGGAGCCGTTAATCGACTTTCGGACATGGGAGTTGAAAGCTATCTTCTCGCCTCAAGTCTGGTGGGGGTTTTAGCCCAGAGGCTTGTACGTAAAATCTGTACCAATTGCAGGGAAGAAATAATTCTCTCGCAGATACAAAAGCAGACCATTGCCCAGAGCCTTGAAATTTCCGTGGATTTGATTGATGATACCTGTATGAGTGGAAAAGGGTGTGAAGAGTGTTCCTCTACAGGATATAAGGGCAGGGTAGGTCTTTATGAACTATTAGTGGTTGATGATATAATTCAGCGGATGATTGCCGAGAATGCTGACAGAGATGAAATTGTCTGCAAGGCTGCTGAAAAGGGCATGAAAACAATCCGGTATGATGGATTGGAAAAGGTTAGGCAGGGCATCACAACATTTGAAGAGGTGCTGAGGGTTACTCGCTGATGGCGGTCTTTAAATATGAATTTTTTGATCCAAAGGGCAGCAAGGGACGTGATGTCTGTGAAGCAAATACCAAAGATGAAGCATTACTGATTCTGCAAAGCAGGGGACATCGCCTGATCCGGTGGCTTAATCAGGGCACCGCCTCTTTTTCCCGGCTTAAGGTGAGAAACAACCGGCGTATTCTTAATCAGGATCAGCTAATCCAGTTTACTAAAGATCTTGCCCATTTGATCAAGTCTGAAGTTCCCATTGACCGGACTATCCGAATAATTGAAGATTCCTCATCAAACAAGTCTGTCAAGGCCATGGCGACTTTTTTGTATGATTCTGTCCAGGGCGGAAGCAGTCTGGCAGAATCAATGGGGGAAAAGCCGGCAGACTTTAATGACCTGTATGTCAGCATGGTCAGAGTTGGCGAAACAGGTGGCATCCTTGCTCCGGTCATGGAACGGCTGGCCGAATTCATGGAAAGAACCCAGGAAATCAAAAAATTTATCATCTCCACGTCCATATATCCTGCCATACTCTTATCTGTTGGAATTGCTTCAGTGTTTATCATCATGGGATTTGTGGTCCCTAAATTTGCTGATATTTTTCGCGACCTGGGACAGGATATGCCACTGTCCACAAAGGTATTGCTGAGTATGGGGGTATTTCTGGGGCAGTGGTGGTGGCTTTTGCTTACCCTCACTATTTTCTTTGGTCTTTTGTCCTGGAGGCTGATAAAAACAACCCAGGGCAAAATTATTATGGATAAGCTGTTGATCAGGATTCCATATCTTGGGGATTTGTTGATGAATATCCAGGTGAGCCGGTTTGCCAGAACTCTGGGTGTCCTTATGCAAAGTGGTGTTCCCATTTTAAAATCTCTGGGGATTGTGAAAGATGTGGTTGGGAATATCATATTAAAGGATACAATGGTATATATTGCGGAACAGGTAAGGGAAGGCAGGAACTTGAGCGGCTTGATGAAGGAAAATAAGATGTTTCCTCCAATGCTTGTGCAAATGGTTTCCCTGGGCGAAGAGACTGGAAAAATGGGCCAGATGCTTGTTTCTTCAGCAGAAAATCTTGATGTAATGATTCAGAACAGGATCAAAATGCTTTTGACATTTATTGAACCGGTTGCAATTCTTGTTATGGGCATTATTATCGGGGGGATTGTTGTTTCAATGCTTTCCACAATATTCGGGATCAATGATATCTCATTCTAAGGGTTTCACTTTTTTGGAAGTCCTTGTGGTGTTGATACTGATATCATTGGCATCCTCACTGGTTGCAACAAATGTGGGGAAATCATCAGGACACAAGCGAACGGTTTTTTTCATCAAAAAAGTTCAATCCATGTGTGTAAAGGCCAGACAAAGGGCAATGATGAATGGATATCCCCAGTCTTTTGTCATTTCTTCTTCTAAACGGTCCTGTTGGATTGTTCCGGAAAATAAAGTCGAGATACCAGAATCCATTACCATTGAAGGGGAAAATGTAAAAACAGTTGAAGAGGATATGTATGTGATCAGATTTTATCCTGACGGCAGTTCCAGTGGGGGCATCCTGTTTTTTAAAATAGATGAAGTGCCCCTCTTTCGTCTTAAAGTGGATGTCTTAACCGGTATCATAGAATTGATCAATGATCAGGCCTGATAATAAGAACGGGTATACCCTGCTTGAGGTCATGGTTGCTCTCTTGATTGTGGCCATGACCTTGGGGGCTGTTTTTCAGAATCTTTCCCAGTCCAAAAAAACATCACTCAGGTCTGAGAGAGCTTTAAAAGTAGTCAGGCTGGCAAATAATATATTTCATGATCTTGAAACCATCAATACTATTGTCAGGGGAGAGACCATTGAGGACAGCATTCCCGGGGAGGAAAACTGGTATTATAGATTTTATGCAGAGCCGCTGGTATTGGATGGAATATCTGATAATAGTACGCCTCTGGAGATAGAGAGCCTTAAAAAGCTCACTTTATGCATCCTGTATGATGCGGGTGATAAAAAACAATCCTTTTGCTTTGTGAAATGGCACAGGCCCTGATGCAAAAATTCAATCTTACATTCAGGGCCAGCTCAAACAAGGACAGCGGTTTTACACTTCTGGAATTATTGGTGGCAATGCTCATGGTATCAATGGTGACCATTATTATTGCCCAGGCATTAAAACTGAGTATCAATGCCTGGGACCGGGCACAAAGAGAGGGCGATACATTCCAGGCCAGAACCGTCATTCCTTCCCTTTTAAGAAAACAGCTTGATTCAATCGTTGGGGAAAAGGTTTTTGCCCCGGGCCAGGCACCCCAGAAACTGGTATTTATAGGCAATGAAAAAGGCCTGTCCTTTTTTACCACATATACACCCATGGCAGGCAATCTGGCCGGACTTTTACGGATTACCTATGTGCATGATAAAGAAAAGAGTATTCTTCTTTTATATCAGAAACTCATACTGACACTGGAAGATTTAAATGATACCTTTTGTCCTTTGTCAGAGTTATGGGACAGCCAGTTGGAGCCTTCAGGGAAAATTGTGGGTATCAACCGGTTTAATGTCCGATACGGCAGCGGGAAATCTTATGCCGATATTGATTCAGATAGTGTTAAAAATATATGGGCGGATAAAAAGAACCAATATCCCGGATCCATTTTTCTTGATTTCCAGACAATGGGCAAAAGAATTGTTTCAAACCCGGAATTGTGGCATTTTAACATTGGAACATGATGAGGTGTTTAAAGGGAATGTTCAGGCAAATAAAAAATAGTAATGGAAGTATCCTCATTGTTGTTCTCTGGACCCTGGTCATGATCAGTTATCTTGTGGGGGATTATCTGATCCACAACAGGTCAAAAACAGCTACTGCCATGAACCTTACCGCCTCTTTCATTCAAATGAATGCGGTTGAATCTGTTTTGAGCCTGACAACCTCGGATGAATGGAAATCAGGTATTGACCAGTATATGCCGGGGAAATGGGTTGATATGAATGTTGACGGGGTAAAACTTCGTTTCAGACTGGAGAATGAAGGCAGCAGGATCAATATAAATACAGCTGATGATGCAAAAATCCGGCAGGCTGTGGTTGACATTTTTAATCAATCTGATATTGAAAAGGCAAACTTACTTACCGATGCCATCCTTGACTGGAAGGACAATGATGATCTGGTAAGGACACAGGGAGCTGAAAAAGCCTATTATGAGTCAGAAGGTTTGAACTATCTGCCTGCCGACGGATTGTTCAAAACAATGACAGAACTTTTGCTGGTAAAAGGAATGACCGGTAAACTTTTTTGGGGTGATCCGGGAAGGGATGATACCCCGGATAATACCCCGGATAATACATCGGATAATACATCGGATAATACATCGGACCCCACATTAGATGACAAGGAACAGGGCTCTTTCATGGAAAAATTTACATTGTTTGATGCGGGTTTTGACAGACTGAGTATTTTGATTCCCTTAAAAGAGGACTCCAGACTTTATTTTATCTTGTTTATCAAAGGTAAAAATAGTATGAACGTGGTTGAACGATATACTGAATTTTTGGAAGGTTAAATTGATTTATAAACAATATCTGGGGATTTATATTAACGAATCCAAAGTCCAGTGCACAAGTTATTATAAATTTTTTCCAGGTTTGTTGTCCGGGGAAAAAGGCCTTTTTAAGTCTGGGTCCCCAAAAATTTTCAACGATCCTTCTTCTCGGTTAAATTTAAAAAAAGTACTTGATTCGATAAAGCCATCAAAAAGAAGAAGGATATATATTTGTCTTCCAAGGAAGTATTTTTTTACAAGAAGGTTGCAATTTCCTGAACTGCCTTTGGATGATGTCAGGGATTCTGTTGTAAGCAACCTTGAAACGTATTCACACCTGCCTGTTGATGAGATCTATTATGATGTATTGTTTTCAAAAGTTAAAGATAATGAAATAAATGCCCTGCTCTTTTATGCGCCGCGCAAAAAACTGGATATATATATAAATCAGCTCATGGAGTCCGGGCATTACGATTCCCTTGAATGCATTTTTCCTTTTTCCTATGGAGCAGGCCCATGGCATTTGGATTTTAAAATCAAATCGCGTGATAACCTGAAGGTCACACGAAAAAAAGGTCTTGTGATTCAATATGAAGATTCAATGGAGCTGGCCATTTATTCAGGGATCTCATGTATTGATTCTTTTTTATTGGATGCATTCAGTGAAAAAGAAAAACAGGATAAGATGATACAGGATATCCTGGCTGACCATGATATGTCTGAAGATCAGATAGCTTATAAAAATACCCATACCATTACAGAAAATGATTTTTTAAATGAGAATATGGGAGGTGTAGCTCTGGCACCGTTCTATCGCGGAATGCAGCATATCAGTGTGGATGAAAACCTGCCCAGGATCAAATTATTTAAGCCCATGAAACTGCTTCTTCCCCTATTTATTATATTAGGCGCACTAATGGCTTATATGTCTGTGAATATCAGGAATGAGATTGAGGTTAAGCAGAAGAATCTGGCAGGGGTTAAGCAGGAGATCACGGCCTTAGAAAAAGAGATTGCTCCCATCCTTGAAGCAAAAACAGCCTTGAAAAGAGCTGCGGAATACAAAGGTGATGTGGAGGACTTCGTATTGTCAAAGCCCCCATTGTTTTCCTATATCAATGATCTGGCCCAGAACGTTCCTGAAAATACCTGGTTTGCCCATTTAAGCTATAAACCCGGAATTATTTCCATGCAGGGGGAAGGCGATGATGTATTAAAAGTGGTTGAGTCTTTAAGGGCTTCTGCAAAATATAAAGAGGTTAAGTTAAAGGGCGCCGTCAGCCGGACCAAGGAAGGCAAGGACAAGTTTATGATTGATCTTATTTTGAAAGATTGGGAAAGCAAATCCCTGCAGGGGGACCATGAAAGCGTTTTTGTTAAATAAACGACTCCGTTTCACAGTATTCGGACTTTTAATATGCTTTCTGACAACAGCCGTATGGTGGACCACTTTATATACAGGGTTAATGGAAGAGATTAATGACCTTAAGTCTGGACAGCAGAGTTCTTTGCACAGCCTTGAACGGCTTCAATCCAAAAAGGAGACTCTCTGGCAGGAGAACCTTGTTAACAGGGAAAAGCAAAAAGATCTGCAGCGCCTGTCCAATTTGCTGGTGGGTGGTTATTCAGCTGTAGATGTGAATACTGAGGCGCAGAAATTGATACGTTCTTTTTGGGAGGAGCATGATATAAACCTGAATACTTTTAGAGAAATTCCCAGTGGGAAGTGGAGAGATAATGTATTAATAAAACTCAATTATCAGTTTCACTGTGAGTTAGAGGATTTGGCTGATTTGTTGAACTATTTTGAAAAATTGGAAAAAGTTATCAGGATTGAGACATTGAATATCCATTATTTAAAACGGAAAGAAGATAACCTTCAGGTGATTTTAACCCTGGGAATTCTTTCAATTACCAATGATGTGATTTAATTATTTTTTGCAGGAGAGTTGAATTTATGAACATGGCCGTTAGTAGAATCAGACATTCATATTTATTGCGGGTATCACTGATGGTATTGTGTGTTGCCATCTTATCCGGGTGCGTGCCGGAAAGAGGGTTAAAAAAAACAACCATTGATCAGCAGATATATAAGAATCAGATTCAGGATTCCAAAAAAGAAGAAAAATCTGCTAAGGCCATAAAAACAGAATCTTTTCAACCGGATGTACAAAAAACGGAAAATGAGACGGAACCGATTGATTCCGACGTCCTTACACCGGATTCTTCCTGGGAGCATATTGCAGACAAGGGAATATTGGGACTGCAGACATCTGTCAAACGATTCAAACGGACCCCCATGTCATCCACCACCATGCACATCGACCTGGCCTTTGACAATGCAGATCTGACCGAGATTCTGGACCTGATCCTATATGATCATTTCAACATAAAATATATGATTGACCCCAGTATCAATGCCAAACTCACCTTTCATTTTGAAGGGGATTTTTCCAACAACACTATTATAGACAAACTAAATAGCGTTTTACATGTCAGTGGTATTGCAATTGTTGAAGGAGTTGGTTCCATATTCAAGGTGGTCCTTAAAAGTGACAGTGCCAGATCCGGTGCATTTAAACTTAATGACAGCAGAACCTTTCAAGAGACAGGGGATGTCACCCGGCAGATTAAAATTAAGTATTTAAATGCCATAGATACTGCCAAAACATTGAAGTTTTTCATATCCAAGAACGCTTTGATCATTCCGGATTCCGTCAATAACAGCATCATTATCACTGACACCCCGGAAAATATCCTGAAAACGGCTTCCATTATTGATGCCCTGGATATTCCTTTTTTTACAGATATTTCCTGGAAAGTATTCCCCGTGTATAAAGCCAAGGCAGAGACCATTGCCATTGATCTTACCAAACTGTTTAAAACCAATGGTCTTTTTACCAGGCCCGGGATAGTAAACGGTTCTTACCATATCCTGCCCATCAAAACCATCAACGGTATTCTTGTTGCCACAAAATGGCCGGAAATCATTGAGACGATTGGGAACTGGATCAAGATCATGGACCAGGCAGATGAGGATTCCAGTGGTGTTTTTGTTTATTATGTGGAAAATGGTAGTGCAGTCGACCTGGCTGATATCTTAAAAGAGGTTTATGGCGGAAAAGTCACAGCAACACAAGATTCCGGCAGTCAGAAGATTGTCCAGGCCAAGACTGCCCAGCCGAAAAAACCAGTCATTAAGAAAACTATTTCCGGGGATTTGATTGATGATGTCAAAATCATAGCAGATGAAACCAATAATGCTATTATTTTTAAGGCCAACCCCAGGGATTTTGCCACCATAAAGACAATATTAAAAAAATTGGATATTATGCCCAGGCAGGTCCTTTTAAACGTGGTGGTAGCAGAAGTCACTTTGAAAGATTCCTTCGAGTTTGGGGTCCAGTGGATGCTGAGCAATAAAATAGGTGGCTATGACAGTGTTGTAATGAATGATCAGAACGATTCATTTATTACCACGGGCACGGCGCTTGGGGCTGCCACAGGCTTCACCTTTGGGGTGTTTAACGCTGCTGATGCGCTTAAGGCCCTTGTCAAGGCTGTAGGAGAAGATTCAAATATTAATATCCTTTCCTCTCCCAATATCATTGGTGTGGACAATAAGGAAGCCTATATTGAGGTGGCCGAAGAAGTACCCACGGTCACAGGTACTGTGACCGATGCCAACGGGGGTGTCACAAATACGGTTCAATATAAAAAAACAGGCATTATTCTCAAGGCAACCCCGTCCATCAATTCCAGGGGGCTGGTAAAATTGGATCTAACCCAGGAAGTCAGTGAAAAAGGCACATTTGACACACAACTGAATAACTATTCCATCCTGACAAGAAAGGCCACCACATCTTTGGTGGTAGAGGACAAGCAGACCATATTCATTGGCGGTCTGATGCGGGAAACCACTTCGGTCAGTGATGCAGGCGTGCCTTTTTTAAAGGATATTCCAGTACTTGGGTATTTTTTTAAAAAAGAAACCCAGGAATCACAAAAAACAGAGTTGATTTTTTTGATCACACCCCATGTCATCAGATCAAGAAGTGAAGCAGATTTAATAACAAAAGAATTTACACAAAAAATCGGCCAGGTTAAGGAACTTATTGATAATTAGATATGTTTTCATATTGTTATTCTGCCTGATCCCTTTGTCATCCACGTTGGCAGGAACTATCCCGCCAGATGTGTGTGTGGTGATCTCCAGGGAAATAAGACCTTTTGTAATGATGGCGGATGAAATGGAAAACAGCCTGGATTTTCCAGTTACCAGAGTATATCTTGATTCAGCCTACCGACCCTATGGAGAAAACGGAAAGTTTCGGGAAATTTTAGAAAGTGATTTTAACCTGTTTATTGCCGTGGGGCCGAGAGCATTAACCTATTTATTGCAACAAAAAATAACCACCCAGATTATTTACGGGATGGTAGTCAATCCGGAATCATTTATCAATAGTTCCAACACAAATGTTTCGGGTGTGTCACTCAATATTTTTTCTCTGACCCAGTTGACCATTATTAAGCAGGTTTTTCCGGATATACAAAAAATAGGTGTTCTATATGATCCGAAAAATAATAAAAACTGGTTCAACTCGGCGAGTTTTTTAGCAAGAGCAAATGAAATTACCCTGGTCTCCCTTGATGTCTCAGATAGTTCTATGATTCCGGCTGTTCTGGAAGAGAAGGCAAAAGATCTTGATGCAGTGTTGTTTATTCCGGATGCTACTGTGATTTCAATAACTATAATCAAACATACGATTAAACAATTAATTTTAAGAAAAATTCCTGCCATTGGGTATAATAATTTTTTCAGTGAGTCCGGGGCTGCATTGAGTTTTGTCATTGATTATCAAGAGGTGGGAAAACAGGTGGCAAACCTGATCTACACATTTTTAAATGAAAAAAAGAAAGTGTCTGTTGGTCCCATTTTTATGGTGAGGTTGAATCCCAAAGTGATCAAGTTGTTGGATCTTAAATTAAATCATAATTTACCGGAGAATATTAAGTTTAAGAAATGATGCGATATTCAATTAAATCAACCCTTTTATTTGGTGCCTTGTTCTCCATCATGGCCACTGCCGTGATCATGGGCATCATAGGCATCAGACTGACGGGTGATTTTTTAACCATGCGATTTCACAGTAATTTTGAACTGATTGCTCAGAATCTGGCCAAAAATGCTGAACTAGGGGTTTTATTAAATGATACAATCATGCTGGACCGGCTGGTCAACAACATGATTGAGCAAAAGGACGTCAAAAAGGTTACCATTACATCCAGAGAAAAAGTGATACTTGTAAATGTTGAAAAAAAAATATCCGGTGACATTGTTAAAATTACGACCCCGATTTTAACACCATCCATGATGGAAGAAAGCTTGATTGATAACAGTGTAAAAGAGTATGATACCATCGGGAATGTGGAACTGGGATATTCAAAGGACAGCCTTGACCTTCTAAAACAGAAAATGAGCCTGAGATTTTTATTTTTTGCTCTATTGCTGGCATTTGTCTCAGGAGGTTGGTACTGGTTTTTTTCCAGGTCCATTGTAAAAACCCTGAATCATTTGGTGGATGTGTCCAAGGAAGTATCTGGGGGACAAATGGATCTTAAAGTCAGCGGCGGAAGTTTTTATGAGACAAGGATGCTGGCGTCTGCATTTAATGATATGCTCAACGCTTTGAAAGAAAAGCGTAAAGCTCTTGAAAAAGCCTATGCAGATATGGCGGAACAAAAATCCATGGCAAATGTGGGTAAATTTTCAATTATGGTAGCCCATGAAATCAAAAACCCTCTTGCCATTATCAAGGGTAGTATGAATATCCTTAAAAAACCTGGGATTGACAAAGTCATGCGGGAAAATATGTTCACTTATCAGGAAGAAGAAATTAATCGGATCAATCTTTTGGTGGAAAATTTTTTACTTTATTCAAAACCCTTTGAACCGGTCATGGATGAAACCGATATGAACGCATTTGTAAAAAAATTGATTGTAAAACTGGATGGTGTCAATTTTGAAAAACATATCAAGGTGATTCAGAAAATAGAAAAAGAAACTGCACTGGTCATGTGTGACACGCCACTCATGGAAAGGGCATTGAGCAATATTTTAAAAAATTGCTTTGAAGCCTGCGGCCCTGACGATACAGTTGAGATGCACAGCCGCATTTTGGAAGGATATTGGATTTGTTTAATAAAAGATTCAGGGCCGGGCATTAAAAAAGAGGTGATCGATAACATTTTTAAACCTTTTTTTACGACTAAGGCAAAGGGGACCGGCCTGGGCCTGGCCATTGTAAAAGATATTATTCTATTACATGACGGAAAAATCAGAGCGGGGAATAATGAAAATAAAGGGGCTTTTTTTAAAATTTACCTTCCTTGTGTGAAGGGAACTGACCATGGGCAGATGGTTTATGACCAGTAGAAAAGAGTGATATTATGGCAAATATACTGATAGTTGATGATGAAAACCGGATCAGGTCTATTTTAAGGATTTTCCTGGAATCCAAGGGACATTCCATTGATGAGGCAGAAAATGGTATAACAGCCTTGGAAAAACTGGAAGATAATGAGTTTGACCTTGTGATATCCGATATCCGGATGGATGGCATGGGAGGGAAGGAATTGCTTTCGGAAATAAAGGCACGGGAACTGGGATGTCCGGTGATTTTCATCACTGCCTATGCTTCTGTCGAATCCTCCATTGATGCATTAAGGCTTGGGGCTACGGATTATCTTGTAAAACCTTTTGATGAAGACCAGGTACATATCGCAGTGGAACGAGCCCTTGGGTTTGGTAAGATTATTTTTGAAAATGTCATGTTGCAGAAAAGGTTGAAAAATAATACCCGGGAAGAGAATGTTGTTTTTGTATCAAAAGCAATAAAAAAAGTTGAAGAACTCGCCCTGAAAGTGGCAAAAAGTGATGCCACTGTTCTTATTACGGGCGAGTCCGGGGTTGGCAAAGAGGTGGTGGCGAGATTTATCCATGCCAGTTCCGACAGAGCCAAGAACCGTTTTGTGCCGGTCAATTGTGCCGCTATTTCGCCTTCTTTGATGGAATCAGAACTTTTCGGACATGAAAAAGGTGCGTTTACAGGCGCATCCAACAGGACGGAAGGTAAATTTGAGTTTGCCAATAACGGCACCCTGTTTTTAGATGAAGTCGGAGACCTGCCCCATGGTGCCCAGGCAAAATTACTTCGTGCCATCCAGGAAAAAGCATTCTCCAGGGTTGGCGGAAATAAGGAAGTAGAACTTGATATACGATTGATTTGTGCCACCAATCAAAATCTTGAACAAATGGTAAAGGAAAAAAAGTTCCGACAGGATTTGTATTACCGACTGGCCGTCTTTCCCATTGAAGTTCCACCTTTGAGGGAAAGAAAAGAGGCGATTATACCTTTATCAATTGCTTTTATTAAAAAATATGGGAAAATGGGCGATTATGATGGTGAGATTATTACACTCGGCGGGCAAAACGTCTTAAAAGGTTTTGCCTGGCCCGGCAATGTAAGGGAACTTGCCAATGCCATGGAACGGGTCATGATATTGAAATCAGGTAAGTTGCCGGTTACGGCAGAAGATTTCGGATTCCTTAATATTGATGGTAAGTCTGCAATTTTTGAAGGTGGTTTTGATCTGTCTCCTTCAGGCATAGATTATGATAAACTGCAAAAACAAATCGTTTTACAGGCACTTGAAATGGCCAATGATAACAAAAGTTCTGCTGCAAGATTGCTGGGACTGTCCAGGGCAAGGTTCCGGACATTGGTCAAGTTGGTGGATGGTGAATAAATGATTATAAAACGTCTTTTATTAATATGTCACTTATTTTTATGGTCTGTTTTAATCCATGTAACCCCCCTTTGGGGCGGTGTAGAAGATAAGGCCCTGGAAAAAACCATGCTCTTTTTTGTGGGAGAAGAGCTTGAAGTATTGACACTGGCATCAAAAAAAGCTGAATCAACTCTTAATGCACCTGCCGTTGCCAGAGTTATTAATTCCGGTGAAATTGAGAGACGGGGGGTGAATACACTGGCTGAACTTCTTGAAACCGAACCCGGATTCTATATGAATCATAGGGCATCAGGTACTGTCCCATATCTTAGAGGTGTTCAGAGCGGAATTCTTTTTCTTTATGACGGTGTTCCTTTGACCACCAATGCAACCCGAAATGTCAATGTCATGGATTATGAAATTTCCCTTACCAATGTTAAACGCGTTGAAATCATAAGGGGGCCGGGATCTGTATTGTGGGGTGCGGATGCCTTTGCAGGGATCATTAATATCGTACCTTTCAAAGGAAATGATATCAAAGGAGTGGAAGCGGAGTTCTTTGCCGGCAGTGACAGTTATTCCGGCGGATCAGTAAAGGGGGGTAAAAAAAATAAATTTTCCAATACTTTTTTGTCAATCTCTTATGTTCAGGATCAATATCATAAGAGCGCGTACAAAATTGATTCTTCAATTGCTACGGCTGGTGGGAATGAATGGAATAGTATTGATGATTCTCATTATTTTGAATTCATCGGTAATTCAACTCTATGGGAAAAGATCAAGCTGTCAGGACGGTTGTCTGACAACCAGCGGGAATATGTCATGAACGACAGCAACTCATTGTCATGGCTTGGCAAAAGAGAATCACCTTCAGGATTTATAAAAGGGACTTATGAAGACCGGTTTAACGGTTTTGACCTGACACTGACAGGATATTGCCAGTATATTGAGAATAATGTGACCAATGTGGATATTGAGCAGGAACAGTCTGACTTGATTTATTCGGGAGAAATGCTTTGGTATAAGGCTGTTTCAGAGTCCAGTCAATTTACCTTTGGGTCCTCCTTCAGACGGAGCTATGTGGATGGAGCCGTGGCAGAAAATAATTTTTTGCCCATTTCTTTAAAGCCCGGCAATTCCGTATTTATCCCAACCGCTGATCAGGTGGATTATACCAATACGCTGTTTTCTGTTTTTGGTCAGTATCGATATAAATGGGGAAATCGCACGGATTCATGGCTCGGTATCCGGCATGACAACCATTCTGAATACGACAATACCTTGAGCTACAATATGGGGATCAACTCACTCTTAACTGATGATTTCAGGTTGAAGCTTGTATATGGTACAGCATTCAGGACCCCCTACCCGAATCAACTGATTGGTGTTGATCCCCTGGAAGCGGAAGAAATCAGTACTGCCAATATTCAGTTTCTGTGGACAAAAGATCAGGGGAAAAGTTTTTCCCTTGCTCTGTTCCACTCCAGTATTTCCAACTATGTTTTTGAAGATCCTTACGGCGGCCTTTCATTTCCTTCGGATATCAAAATTTGGGGGGCAGAATTGTCCGGCACTATCGTTCTGAATAAAGAATTAGATTTTTATACTAGCCTGACAGCCTTTAACTCCGAAGCTGACAATATCCGGTATCGTATTCCGTCTTATACCTTTGTCAGCCCTGACGGTACAAAAAACACCGTTTATGAAGAATGGACCCAGCCCTATGATTCCGGCCCCGAATACCTGGCATCCCTGGGATTTGCCTGGAAGTTTCTGTCGAAAAAATTATTGACGGCAAATTTTGCCTGGACTGGTGATATTCCTTATTCTTTTGATAAAGACGTCAACAGCGGGGAGTTTGACATAACGCCAACTATTTCTTTGGGATTAAAATGGCAGGATTTTTGGGGGACACGGGCAACCTTGAGCTTGAAAGCAGACAACCTGTTTGATACAAGAAATAAAACCCCGGGGCGTTATGGCCCGGTTGAGGAAAGACCGTTGCAGATCTATATGAAATTATCTTATAAATTTTAATAAGAAAATCAAATGAACAATCCAGGCACTGAAAAGTTTTTTGTCCATGAATCATCTTATATTGATGAAAATGTTCAAATCAAACAAGGTACTAAAATTTGGCATTTTTCCCATGTTCTTTCCGGTGCGCAAATTGGCAGGGACTGCAACATAGGGCAGAATGTGAGCATTTCAGGGGGGGTTGTTATAGGCAATAATGTGAAGATTCAGAACAATGTTTCTGTTTATGAAGGAACAATTGTCGAAGATGATGTCTTTTTAGGCCCGTCCTGTGTTCTTACCAATGTCTTAAACCCCAGGTCACAGATTAAGCGCAGGAATCTGTATGA
>Ga0208648_1002015_pt1 | contig 14886 bp, 18 predicted proteins | sample AntAceMetag02UKL_FD_184772 | JGI IMG/M metagenome (GOLD analysis project Ga0208648, IMG submission 184772) | Saline lake microbial communities from Ace Lake, Antarctica - Antarctic Ace Lake Metagenome 02UKL (SPAdes) (version 2) | ecosystem: Environmental > Aquatic > Non-marine Saline and...
ATAATTTTTTGTGGCAATTTTACTCAGGGCTGTGCTGGTTCAGAAAATCGAGCATCTCGTTCATGGCTGCCTCTGAATTTTCGGACAGGGTGGCCACATGTATGCCGTCCTCAACCCAGTAAAGCTCGGAACCGGGGATTTTTGAGGAGGCGTATATGGCATCCTCCGGCGTCACATCGCCGTCGGCAGTGCCGTGTACGATCAGGGTGGGAGCGGTAATCTCTCCCAGGGGCATGGGCGGCATATCCGTATAGTGGTCGATGTCATTGAAGGAGCCCGTTTTCAAAAGGCTGTTGGGCCCCATGCTCAATAATATTTTTCCGAGCATGCTGAGCTTTGACGGATCGGCCACAACACTCTCGGCCAGAGCATCGTTTTGTTCATCGTCCAACAGGCTCATCATTCCCATAAACTGTCTGGCCGTACCCAAATTGGCATACTCGAACATGGCATTATAAAGCCACATGCCGGAATCTTGATTGATGAGATAGACCCACGTTTCCACACCCGGTTGTGGGTTGACATCCGGACTGTAGGCCCGGCTGATGCCATCGGCCTGCACAAGGGCCCAGGTCCTGTCCGGATGGCGAATGGCAAATTGATACGCGGGGGGCCCGCCGGCGGATGCACCGATCATCGCGACGCTTTCGATGGAAAGCGTGTCCAGAAGGGCGGCAAGGGCGTCAGCCTGGGTTTCCGGGGTTTTGCCCGTAGAAAGAGGGGTCCGCAGAAAGCCGGGACGGGACCAGGTCAGACACCTGAATCCCTTGTTCATGAGATCTCTGAAATATGCGATGGCGCTGTAGAAATCACCGGGGCCGCCGTGCATGAAGGCCAAAACCGGTCCGGAATCGCCGATGATGGTGTATTCCACGGGGCCTGCCGTTGTATCCGCCACCGTGCTTTGCGCATAGAGCTGGTTTGTCCAGCTGTCGAACCAGTCCGTATAGTTGGAATCGCATGTATTTTGTCCAATGGTCGAAGGGTCCAGGTAATCGGGCATTCTGATGCCGTGCCAGTGGCTGGATGTGCCATCCGTACCATCGAAACAGCATTCGGCCTGCCGGCAGGCGGCGGAAAATGACCACGTTCCATCGACCGATTCAAAATTCAGCATGCCATCAAGAACCCTCCCGGTGGCAATCAGATTGTCGTTGGTTGTGTCATACACTTTGAGTGTGTTTTCCAGGAATTCGATCGTCCAGAGATCGAGCTCTATGTTTGACGCAGTTGATCTGTAACCTTTATTGCAGACGCTGAAATCCGATTCCTCTCCGCCCGTGGTTGTAATAGTACCGTCCTCTGTCTTGAAAACGCCCCACATTTCAGTCCTTCCCGGTGGCGAATCACCATCATCACTGCTGCAAGATATTACCGCTGTGGCAATGAAAACAAAGCAGAACAGCAGAACAAAACTTTTGTTCATCCACAAAGATACAAATTTAGCATACAAAGCACCCACTTTTCTCACTCCTTCCAGACGGTTTCACTCCTGTTCCGATTTCTTCACAATGCCCGAAAATACTCATCATTAATGCAGCATACTAAGTCATGCCTGAGAAATTGTCAACACAAAGACTAAGAGGAAGAAAAATGAACCTCAGAAAGAGGTAAAAATGGGCGGATTACACTTGACTTGCTAGAACTAATAAATCAGATATTGTATTAGAGTGTAATAAAACAAAGTTCACCATAGGTCTTTTTTCAGGGTCAAACGTTTCTTTGATTTCACTTTGTATTATTTCATACCATTGGCTGTCTGAAGTACGGTTTACAATTTTTAACCTTGGAGGAAGCACTTGGTGATCTGAAAACCAGGCTTCATTTTGGCAATCAAAGATAACTTTTGACCTTAAAAAAGGATGCATTTGCTGTAATCTTTTAATAGCTTCTTGAAATCTTTTTACAGAAACATTGCCTTTTAAACGTACAGAAATCATTGGCTTTAAATTTGGGCTCATGTAAAATGTACGTTCAAAGTTATTCATTTTCCTTATCAATCCAGGAATATCACTTTTAATACTTGCATTCAATTGAATGATTCCCCCTTTGTTTAATAGCATTAAAAATATACAAATTATTTCAGTTCGAAATTTTTTTTAACCAATTTAAGGTATAAACTTGAGTTTCCTTAGCTGAATCCGCCATCCAAAAACCCACATGAGAACCACCTTTTATGTAATATAACTCTGAATTTTTTATTGCAGAGGATGCATATTTAGAATGGGTATCTGGTAAATCAGAATCATTTTCACCATGCATAATTAAAGAGGGACAATTAATGTTTGAAAGGGGTAATTTTTCATGTACATTGAATATTTTCATATCATTTTTAAAACCATTTTTACGCTCACTCCATTTTGAATACATAGTATTAAATAAAGTTTTAAAAAATTTATATCTATCATCATCATTCATTATTTCCTTCACTCGCTTTCCTATCTCATGCTCATCAAGAGAACTCTCTGTTTCTAAAAATTCTTTAATAACACTTTTAGGAAAATGTTTTATAAGAAATTTTGAAAACCAAATACCTACATTGCTCAAATAAATCATTTCTGTAACTTTTGATAAATCTTTATTAATATCATATTTTAAACTAATTGAATCTATCTCAATAAGAGCCTTTACTTTATCAGGATGTCTTTCAGCCAGCTGATATGTTGGAGGTCCTCCACCTGAAGTTCCAAGTGCAATTACATAAGGAATTTCAAGAGCATTGATTAACGCTGCTAATGCATCTCCCTGGGCTTCAACTGATTCTCCTAATTTAACATTTGTTCGTAAATATCCAGGACGAGAAGGTGAAATAACTCTATAACCATTTTTTCTGAAAATTTCAGCCATTGCTAATCCTTGATCATATCCTCCGGGACTTCCATGAGCGGATAATAAGACTGGTCCATCTCCTCTATCAGCATATTCTATTTCACCTACAGAAGTTTTAATTATTTTTGAAGAATAATTCAGACATTCTTGGGAATCCTGGGCAGTAACAAAATTTATTTTTCTCATAAATAGCCTCTATGCTTCCAATTAAAATATATTCAAAAAAGGTAATCTCCTTTAGGATAAAAATAAGGTGAAAACTTAATTAAATTCGCCTTAAATAATATATAAAGGGTAAGTCAATTACTATTTACAATGCTTGTCTAAAAAATCATTAACAACTTTTTGTGCCTTTTCTGAATTGGGGCTCAACCAAAAACCTAAATGAGAGCCCTCTTCTATCCAAAAACGCTGAGCATTCGCAATGGTTTCATAAGCATAAACACCATCATAAAATTTTACATCCGCATCATGGGTACCATGAACTATTAATGTGGGACATTGTATTTTTTCAAAAGGTAGATGAGTTAATTGTAAATATAGTTCCAAATCGTTATTTGTCCCAATTTTCCTATCCTTATATGGATTCATTGTTGCTAAAAAGGCCTGTAAAAATTCAAGCTTTTTAGGTGTATTTAAAACATGATCCATATGCTTTTTCATTTGGTTCTTTGTGAAAAGAGCTTCTGTACTAAATACTTCCTTAAGAGAAATTTCTGGTTTGAATTCCGCGATTTTTTTTAGAATTTTTTGGCCTAAATTACTAAGTAAGATAACTTCACTTATGGGTCCTACAGTTTCAGGAATCTCATAAAAACCACTTACACTATCGATGGCAATTAATGCCCTAATTCGATCAGGATGACGAATTGCAAAAGTATAACCAGGAGGTCCTCCTGCTGAGACTGTTACGACTGCTACTTTTTCGATTCCTAATTTATCCAGCAATGCTGCAAAAAGATCTGCTTGTTCTTCTAGTGTTTTACCGCTTTCTAATGGAGTTTGTAAATATCCAGGTCTAGATGGACAAATAAGTTTGTATTTATTCTCATCTAAAAAGCTTAAAGCGGCTCTTCCCTGATCATATCCTCCCATACCGCCATGGGAAAATAAAATTGCAGGTAAATCACCTTTAGTAATATCTACTTCAATTTTACCTTTTTTTGTTACAATGACTTCAGGCTTCATACATAAATCATTTAAAAGATCAATTTGTTTATTCATAGTTCCTCCAATGTTTTCGAATTCCGGGGACACCTTACTTATCTCTCTTTTTTGGCCCTGGTTTTTGAAGTTTAAGGTTTTTATCGTTTGTGTGCTTTTCCTGCAGCAAGTTTTAAACCATCCTTCGTTTCCGTTCAAGAATAAGATGGACGTGGTTTGGCATCTGGCCATTATCAATAATATGGTGTCCCCAGAATTTCCCGAATTGAGGATATGAGAGAGCTCTGATGTCAGCCCGAAACCAATCGATGGCTACCGCCATAAGCCGGGACAAACAAACCACCAATTCATGAATTTTATATCTCGAAATGCAACGGAAATTATCAGGCTTGTTTCCACGGCATCAAACTTATAACATTCTATAGTCCGAAAGGGAACAATTCAGTATCAACATTAAAGTGGAGCAGGTGTCACATCTTGCATAGGAACAGGGAGCAGGTGTCACATCTTGCATAGTGAATAAAATAGTTGACTTGGACCCGCCTTTACCATAAATTTGTCTTCATGGGCAGAGCATGGCGAATAGAATATGAGGGTGGGCTGTATCATGTGTTATCTCGCGGAAATGAACGAAGAGATATTTTTCGTGATGACGACGATCGTCTGACGTTTCTGGATCTGATTGGAGACATGTCAGATCAATATCATGTTGATATTTTTGCCTACACCTTGATCTTGTCCGGCATTCACGGAGAATACCCAAGTCACTAAAGGATGACCGTGATTTTCTGGTTTATCTGGTCTGGAAAAGATGCATGCTGTCCAACGAACAAACAGGGCGGTTGTTCGGCATGACCTATTCAGCAATAAGCCACATTTTAAGTTCCATGCGAACCCGGATGAAAAAAGAACCTGATTTGCGGGCCGAATACGATCACGTCTATTCACTGTGCAAGATGTGACACCTAACCCCCACAAGGCGGCCATCAAACCGCTTTGAAAATAGGGAAGGAAAACACCGTGATGACTGGAGAATACGCAACCGTCGACATGAACGAACGTCACATGCCCGATGTTTTGAGGATCTGCCGGCAGGAGCTCGGACCCGATTATGATTCCGAGGCCGACTTCAGGAAATTCTTGGGAGGCAGCAGGGAACACTTCTGCAGGGTGATACTGGATAATGAAGGAGCGATATGCGGTTTCTCAACAGCCATGATGATGGGTCCTGAATCGGCGGATGAATATCTCAAATTGCCCGATTCCAGGGAACGGGACAAGATCCTCTCCGTCAGGAAAATCGGCATTCTCGATGTTGCGGCGGTAGACAAGGCCAAGAAGAAAGGGGGCATGGGGAGGTTGCTTATACGTGCATCCTACAACAAGCTGCTGGATGAGGGGGCCCATGTCATCTGCGGCATGGCATGGAAGAACATACACGGGGTGACAAACGTAGGAAAGATACTCGTCGAGATCGGGCTGGAAGAATCAATGGCAATCGAAGGATATTGGAACCATGTGGTAAACAGTCCGGAAGGGCACCATTGTCCGGTCTGCATGGAACCTCCTTGCAGATGTTATGGAGTACTCTATGCCCGATATGTCACACAGGGATAAACAGAAAAGCAGGCAATCGATCAGTTGGAAAAGCGGATAAAGCTGCTAACGATTTCTGTCCGTGGTGAGGCCGTGCCGCATGGCCACCTTCCCTTTTCCCTCCCCAGGATCCGCGGGCCCTATTCCCCGCTGCGCTGCAGCTGAAAAGTAAAAAAGACATCGAAAGACGATCATCTCCACTCTCCAAATAACTGCTATCTCTTATAGTCTTTTAAATGATATAAACCATCGTAATATCAAACATATATTGCCAATATTTCTTGGTATCAAATTCTTTGGTACTGTCAAGATATGTCAGAAAAATGAGAAGGATTTATCTGGCAGTCTTGCGAAATTTTATTGAATGTGCGACGTTATATTAATGTACGAACTACTCCCTCTTGTTCAAATAAAATCTTTTGTGGAATGCCACCTCCTGCACGTTAAAATGAATCGATGTATTCTCAGGAAAGCCGCAGATGTGAGTGCAAATTATGGTGATTTGGCATAAGATTTTATTTTGATGAAAGCAAGCCTGTTCCTCTTCAAAGCGTGACCCAAGCAAAGATTGGGCGGACTCATGAAGATTGCAATGGCTCATGCACGGCATCAAAGACACGCCCGAGTTTGGGCTTTGTCAGTTTAAGAGTATCTGGGGATTTTCTGATGGCCAAAAAGCGAACCTACGAAGAATTGGAACAAAGAGTTAAAGAATTAGAGAATGAAGCCTTTGAGCGCAAAAAGGCGGAGGAGATGCTGCGGAAGAGCGAAGAAAAATACCGCAATCTGTGAAAACTTGCCGGGCCTGAATGAATGATATTTTGGATGAAACAACATCAAGTGAAAAGCTTATAGCCAAGGCAGGCAGGGGGGACAAGCATGCCTTTGAAATTCTGGTGCAACGTCATCAGCGTTCAGTTCTCAATTTTATCTATCGTTTTATAGGAGACCGGATCGAGGCCGAAGATCTGGCTCAAGAGGTATTCTTGAGGGCCTGGCAATCGGCTGCCACCTATAAACCCACCGCTAAATTCACCACTTGGATATATCGCATCGCCGCGAACCTCTGTATCAATAAGCAGAAGTCTGATCGCATCAGGAGATTGTTCATGGTTTCCCCTTCGCGTAAAGAAGAAGAGGATGTGGGGAATGAATTCTCCGCCGACCATGCCAGTGAGAGCCCATCGCCTGAGGATCTCCTGTTGGTCGCAGAACGGAAACATCAGATTTTGAATGCGATCCAGCAACTCCCGATCAACCAGAGGATAGCGATCATCTTGAAGAAATATGATGATCTTTCTTACAAAGAGATTGCCCGGATCATAGGGTGTTCTGTTTCTGCCGTGGATTCCTTGATGGTCAGGGCAAAAAGAAATCTTCACGGAAAACTTGTCTCCCAGGAAAAAAAATCGCAGGTTTTTCTCCGTTGAGTTGTTCTATTAGATAGGAAGAAATTGGGGTCACATCTTGATTTGTGAATTGTTTTGTTGTATCGTCTCTGTGATTATATAATGCGTTAGAGAAAGGTGGCAAGAAATGGCAAGGCCGTGGCGAATTGAATACGAAGGGGCATATTATCACATCCTTTCACGGGGAAACGATAGGAAGGAGATTTTTTATGGGGATGAAGACAAAACACTGTTCTTGGAAACCGTTGGAGAAATGTCCGATCGGTTTGAGGTGGACGTCTTCGCCTTTGTGCTCATGTCGAACCATTACCACCTTCTGCTGCGAACAAAACTTGCCAACTTGTCTAAGGCCATGCAATGGCTCGGTCTGACCTATTCCCGCAGGTTCAATAATCGTCATGGCCGTAGCGGCCATCTATTTCAGGGACGATTCAAGAGCATTGTAGTGGAAAACGATGCCTATATGATAGAGCTTTCGTGCTATATTCATAGAAATCCAGTACGAGCGGGAATGGTGAAACGGCTTATGGATTACAGGTGGAGCAGCTACACGGCTTATGCTTACGGCCGCAAAGCCCCTGGATGGTTGAACACCGAAGTGATTCTAGCGTTCTTTTCGTGCTCCGATCCACGAACAGTCTATCGGGTGAAGGTGCAACGCTATGCTGAAGAAGAGAAACGTTTGTGGGAGGATTTTAGGCACGGGCTTATCATCGGGACCACCGAGTTTGTGGACAGGATTAAATTAAGATATACCGGGTTGAAACCTCACCGGGAAGTGTCGCAACAAAAGGGGCTGGTGGGGAGAATCGATGCCGAAGAATTCTTGACACGGGCCTCGGCACTTCTTGGCCGAAATCTACAGCGGTTCAGGGAAACGGGGAGGCTTTACGGCGAGGAGCGGCAAGACAGGGATAGTCTTATGTATTACCTATGGGAGAGGGGGGCTTTTACAAACGAGGAGATCGGTGAATTTTTCGGTGTGGGCTATTCGGCTGTAAGCCACACTGTTACGAGAGTTCGGAACCAACTCAGGAAAAACAAGGTCTTTCAAAGGAAACTGGAGTTCATCAATTCACAAATCAAGATGTGACCCCAAATCACAAACACACACTTCGACCGGAAGCACTCCTTTTGTGCAACCCATGGATTTACTCCCCGTCCCTTATTCTATAATTTCTGCCGGCAAGATATTTCCCCAGGAGCATGGAACTGAATATAACCAAAGGGATAGAAAACAAAAGCCGTATTATGGAAAACTTGATACCCATGAAAGAGGCTTCAAAGATGATCATGGGAACGCGGCAGATGGCGGACGCGGCGATGAAAGTGAAAATCACCCCGATATCCGCTCCTTTGCTGTAAAGGGTGTAAGCCACTGGAAATGCCACATAGAGCCCCCCAACGGTTGTGCCGGCCAACAAGATTCCGCCCACATGGCCTCTCAGACCCGATTTGGTGCCAAAATACTTTTCCACGGTTTCCTTCTTGACCCAGACTTCAAAGAGTCCAATCAGTATAAACGCAATCGGCAGGAGCTTTAACATGCCGAGGGAAAAATATCCGAGATTAAGGCCTATTGTCTTCCCCGGCTCGAAGCCTGTTAAAAAGGAATATCCGACAAAAAGCGCATAGGCGACAACCCCGGCTCCTCTGGCGTATTTGGTAACGGTTTTCAACCCCATGAAAAAATTTCTCCATAAAAAATGCCCGTCATAACCGCGACGATGACGGCGATGAGCAGGCTCGCGACATTTCTTATAATAGCCACCCTTACTCCAAAATACTTTTTTTCTATGGGAAATGTCACAAAACCCACCATCATCAAAGTGGTTGTAAATGCCGAAAGGACCGTGTACGTGACTCCTTTACTGAGTAAAATGCCGCAAAGGGGAAAAGCGATAAAGCCGGGCATAAGCGTTATGGAGCCGATGGAAGATGCCAGGATGACGCCTTCAAACATGTTGCTCCCGCCCAGAAGATGTAAAATGACGCTATTGGGCAGGAGGGCAAGGACAATAGATACAAGGATGAGCATGCTCGCAAATGCCGGCAGGATCTTGATGAACTTCCTGAAGGCCACTTTGATCGCCCGGTAAGTCTTGCTGCGATCCGCAAGAAAAGAGACGATGACAGCGATCAATACGAAAACATAGAGGTAATACATCGCTAAGAATCCTCATTCCGGACAAAGTCGCCGGAGTCTAAACCGAAATGCTCATTCCGCCATTCGCGGCACTACGGCGAAGGCCTGTGAAAAACGCCGGCTAAATGCGAGCCGGGGTTACAGCATCTTCGTTCATCCACTTCATCACTTCTTCTTGATCTCACACGGATGTTCCTCTGTGTCCCCATGGCACATCTTGATCTGTTCAGGCGTACATTTCTCCGGCTCTTTCTTAAGCTTTTCCTGCTGCTGACAGCAATCCTTACACATATCTTCTCCCCTCCTTTCGTTAATAACAGCTGCCGCCATCGGCAGGTTTTTCGGGCAGATGCCCTCGAAAATCCGGCCCTGGTCAGACATTTCACTGAGACCGCCTGCAATCTTCTTCAAGATCTTTCTTTGCACCGAATAATGGGTCCAGTAGCTGCGCTTTTCTCCCCTGACCAACCCCGCCCTTCTCAGTATCTGCAAGTGTTGGGACACGGCGGCCTTGGTAATGCCGACGCGGCTCGCCAGGGCGCCCACACACAGATCATGGGTTAAAAGCAGTTTCATGATGCGAAAGCGGTTCTCATCCGCCATGGCCCTTAGAAGCAGAACAAGTTCTTCCATCTATATTATCCATTTAAGTAATCTCTTATCTAAACACTACTTTGCTTAAATATATTCGTCAACAGGAAAATGGCTTGACTGTTTTTTCAGGAAGTCTCTTTGGATATAGCCTGGATTTCTCAGGCCGCAAATAAGGCCGTTCGTTCCAATCTGCATTGAGATCAGATCGGTTGAGCGTGTAGGGCAGAAAGGGATCTAAATGTTTTCTGTCTCGCCCATGGCGTCCTTGATGGTCAGGGCAAAAAGAAATCTTCGCGGAAAACTGGTTTCTCAGGAAAAAAATCGCAGGTTTTTCCACGTTGAGTTGTTTAAATGGATAGAGAGTGAGCAAAATGCGGACTCGGGCGATGTTAGTCAATCGTTTTTCAATCAACAATCAACAGTCAACAATCATAAATCCTATGATGAACTGCCGCAACGTAAAAAAAAGGCTTTCGGCCTATCAGGACAGAGAACTGAGCTCAGATGAGCAGGATCGGATCAAGTCTCACCTTAAAGGCTGTCCGGAATGCAGCGGACTGTATGCGGAACTTCAGCATACGTGGGAGGCTCTCGGTGAGGCGCCGGAAATCCATCCCTCACCGACATTTTATCTGGAGCTCAGGAAAAAAATAGCGGGATTGAATGATCGCCGTTTTATTCCGAGGCTGCGGCAGGTCTTTCAATTTCTTCCCGCCCCTTTGGCGACGGCCACCCTTGTGTTGGCAGGTTTGGTCATCGGCACTTACGCCGGGAACTTTTTCTTTCAAGAAAGCTTAATCTCCCTTAAGGGCCATCAGCCCAGGTTTTCTCAGTTGGATGTAAGTCTGGCTGGCATCAGGACATTTGATTCCATTCCACCGGGCACCCTGGCTCATGGATATGTGAGAATGGCAAGTTACAAAGGGAGTACACAATGATGAGAACGAAATGGTGGACACTGATTCTGATTTTCTCGCTGGCAATCAACGCGGCAGTCCTTGGGGTCTGCGGATATCACTATTACCGCTACACCTGTGGTGCACCATCCGCATATTGCCCTCTATCTCCGGGGGACCAGCATTTTTATCAAGGTTTAGGTCTTTCAGATGCTCAGCTCGAAAGGATGGCGCCCCTTGCTCGTACGTTCCATGCAAAGCTGGACAAACTGAGCCGGGAAACGGAAAGGAAAAGAGAGCTGCTCGTGGATCTATTGAGCCTGAAAGAGGTGGATTCCGGAAGGATAGAGAGCCTGCGGAAAGACATGGCCGGCATCCAGGACCAGATTCAAAAAGAGGTTATCACCCACCTCTTAGATGTGCGCGAAATACTGAACCCCGAACAAAAAGAGGTTTTTTTCACACTCCTGCGCAGGAGTATGAAACAGGAAAACAACTGGTTTTCGAAACAGGGAGGTTAATTGTGCGGTTACGTTACCTGATCAAAGAACTCTATTACCGAAGGCGAAGAACCCTAACGGCAGTCCTCGGGCTTTCGGTGGGGATTGCCCTCCTCATCATCATTAATGCCCTCTCCATGGCCTACCACGAGGCTGCCCGCATGCCCCTTAAGGAAATTGGTGCCGACATAACGGTGCAGCGTGCCGGCGATGTCCCCGAGGAACTCGCAGGCCCGGTCTTTGCGTGCTCAGCCATCACCATCCGAAAACAGGAGATCGAAAAAATCCGGAAAATCAAGGGAATTGAGGGATTCGGCCAGGCCCTCCTGATCTGGGTCTTCGACCCCGACCGTTTTACGATTGTCCTGGGCATTGATACGGAAAATCCCATAGGTCCGGGTATTCTCCGGAATAATGTGACCGGGGGGAAATTCCTGGAAAATGAGAGGGAAGAAGCCCTTGTGGACGTATCTTATGCCCGCCAATTCGGAATCAAAGTGGGGGATTCCATAACGATTGACCGAAAGGCGTACCCTGTGGTGGGGCTTGTGGACGCATCTCGTGCCGCGAAAATCGCAGTGGCCAATGTTTATCTTCCCTTAGAAGTTGCACAAAAAATAGCGACTTCCGCCAAACAGGTCCAAAAGGTCTCTCCATTCTACAAGGGAGACGCAAATCTCTTATTTATTCGAGCAGACCAGAGAGATACCCGCCATATAGTCGCCGCCTTGAAAAGCATCTTAGGTAAGGGCGTCAATGTGGCCACCCCCGACTCCTTTTTGAAGCTCCTTGGGGACCTTTTTGCCTTATCAGACAAATTCTCATTGGCCACGTCCCTGATTGCGATTCTGGTCGCCATCCTGATCGTCTTTAAGACCATGGCGGGAAACATTTCTGAACGGGCCAAAGAGATAGGAACCCTCAAGGCGGTGGGGTGGACCAATCGCAATGTGGTATTTCAGCTCACGGGAGAGTCCGTCCTGCAATGTCTTGCGGGGGGAATTTTGGGCCTCTTAATAGCGCTTCTGGCCACATTCGCATTAGGGTTCATGCAAGTGAATATCCCCATTCCGTGGGAGATGAGTCCCACCCCTCATTTCCTCCCGGGCGGCGGAGACCCTGTTTTCAAAACACTGCGGCTTCCCGTAAAGATCCCCTGGGCATTGGGGTCTTTCAGCATCATTCTTTCCATGCTCATAGGTGGCATTACGGGTGGAATTTTGAGTAGGCGTATTTCACGAATCAAACCATCGGAGGTGCTCAGATATGAGTAAAGAGGCTATTCTTAAAGCAACGGATCTTGGAAAGGAATATGGCGAACTTTGTGTGCTCAAAGATGTCTCCATGACCATGGAAAGGGGAGAGTTCATTGCCATTGTGGGGAAGTCAGGCAGTGGCAAAACCACCCTCCTTTCTCTTGTTTCAGGGCTTGAACGTCCCACAAACGGACGCGTTGTCCTCAATAACAAGGACATTACCGCTACATCGGAGAATGATCTGGCCCTCTTTCGCCGTGAAAACGTGGGGTTTATTTTCCAGTCATTCAATCTGATCCCGACCCTCTCTGCATGGGAGAATGTGGCTCTTCCTCTTTTCCCTGAAAAGATGCCGGCGCAGGATCGCCGAGACCGGGCCCTGGATCTGCTTCAGCAGATGGAGTTGGATCACCGGGTGGATCATCTTCCCTCTACCCTGTCAGGAGGGGAAAAGCAGCGGGTTGCCATTGCAAGGGCGCTGGTAAACAACCCGAAAATCGTCTTTGCCGATGAACCCACCGGCAATCTGGATTCAGAGACAGGGGAATCCATTATGAACATTTTAAAGGATCTTCATGCGGAAAATGGGATGTCCCTCTTGATGGTCACCCATGATCTCGATCTGGCTAAGGCAGCGGATCGAATAGTCCGCATGCAGGATGGGGAGGTTGTTTTATGAAAAAATTGACTCTTTTGTCTTTCATGGCTTTGTTTCTTTTCGGTACCCCTTTTGGTGTTTTTTCTGAGGAACCTGTACGAATTGAGGTCCTCTATCTGAATCATGGCCCTCTCAAGCCGACTCTGAGAGAGCTGGACAAACTCTTTACCGGATATGGCGACAGGATAGCCGTCTATAGGTATGATTTTGAAACTGAGGCGGGAGAACAGTTCAAGACCGAAAAGGGGATAAAGAGGCATGTTCCTTTGGTCTTATGGATTGACGGCCAGTCCACTTTAAAGGTGAACGGCACGCCGGTCCAGTTCAGAGGGTTTCCAACAGGGTCAGGACCGGCCTTTTTTCAGGGGAAGTGGAACATGGATGTCCTGAAAGAGGCCCTTGATCAAATAACCCATAAAAATTGAGGTTTAATTTGTATTACCCATATATTATTAAAGAGCTTCGCCATCGTCACAACAGGACCCTGGTGAATATATTGGGCATAGCGGTTGGAATCGCCCTTTTCGTCTCCATCAACGCCACGTCTACAGCATATAAAAAGGCGGTGAGCCGGCCTTTCAAGAATCTGGGGGCCGACCTTGTTGTTCAACGGGCGGAAGAGCGCAACATGAAAGGGGCCCGGCCGCCCGCATCCATGAGAGGGATACGCCTCCCCTTTTCAAACCAGCTCCTTTCCCCCCGGGACTTGAAGGCAATAACTCGGATTGAAGGAATTGACATAGGGTCCTCAGCGCTTTTGTTGTGGGAGTTTGAGAAGCGAGGTTTCCGAACCATAATGGGTGTGGACCTTGAACATCCGGGCTTGGGGCCGGTCAAGGTAAAAGAGTGGCTTAAAGAGGGTCGTTTTCCTGAAAAACAGGGGGAAGCGGTGCTGGAAAAACACTATGCAAAATTCCGGGCAATCCACTTGGGAGACACGTTTAAAATCAGCGGAAGTCCCTTCGTGGTGGTAGGAATTCTGGAAATCAAAGAAGGCGCTCAAGTCGCAGCAGCCAACATCTACCTGCCCCTTGCAGATGCTCAGGCCCTGATCAAAGAAGGGCCGGATGCAGTGAACATCCTCTACCTTCGATTACAGAATCCGTCCATGTTGAATCAAGTCAAGAAACAGATCTCCAAAGAGGTAAGAGGTGTATCTGTCAGCAGTTCTGATTCATTTCTTGAATTGATGGGGGGTGTCTCGATGATCTCCGGGCGCTTTTCCATGATTGCCTCTGTGGTCGCCTTGTTGGGGGCCGTGCTCCTGATCATGAAAACCATGCTTTCCAATCTTGTGGAACGCTCAAGGGAGATTGGCATTCTGAAAGCGGTGGGCTGGACTCACGGGGAGATACAAAAACAACTCATGGGTGAAGCTTTTCTGCAAGCCCTTATCGGGGGGATATTGGGCATTCTCATGGGCTATGTGATCTCTTATGGCATGGGATTTCTCTCCATTTCCATCCCGGTTCCCTGGGAGCTAAACCCCGTGCCTGCCATGGCAAAGGCAGAAGCGGTCACACAAGCCGTCAGGCTTCCGGTGAGTGTCTCCATCGGGCTGGCCGCCACTTCCATGGCCCTGTCCCTTATTGTGGGTTGTGTGACCGGATATCTCCTGGGAAGACGAACCAGCAAAATGAAGCCCGCCGATATCCTGCGGCAACTGTAAGGATACTCAATAATGAAAGGAGAATTTATTGTGATCCAAAAAAAACTCTTAATAACTCTAATCCTGTGCCTGTTGCTCTCTTCTGCGTCATTTCTGCAGGCAGCGGAGCCTTTCAATCTTCGCCACTATGGCAACTTCAAAAAAATGGAGCACATGAAAAAGGTGGATG
>Ga0208648_1002020_pt1 | contig 14869 bp, 13 predicted proteins | sample AntAceMetag02UKL_FD_184772 | JGI IMG/M metagenome (GOLD analysis project Ga0208648, IMG submission 184772) | Saline lake microbial communities from Ace Lake, Antarctica - Antarctic Ace Lake Metagenome 02UKL (SPAdes) (version 2) | ecosystem: Environmental > Aquatic > Non-marine Saline and...
CTACGTCTGACTCGACGGCAGTATTATATTACGGTAGCGATCGTAATGGGATTTTACGCATTAATCTTGGCCTTGGAGTACTTCCAAAATCGCCAGGGGTTCAAGATTCAATATGAGCTATTCCTTTATTTTCTGTTCGGTATTTTACTGACATGGTTTGCCTTCTTCGGCGGGTATGTCTCGAATCTCAGGCGACGCCTGCGGGTACAGAAGGAGGAAATCCAAAAAGCCAATGAAGAGCTCAAAATCGAAATGGAAGAACGCAAACGCGCTCAGATTGAAAAAGACAATTTGATTATTGAGTTGAAAGATGCGCTCTCAGAAGTAAAAACATTGAGCGGGTTATTACCCATTTGTTCGCATTGCAAGAAAATTCGAGATGACAAAGGATATTGGAATCAGATTGAGGCCTACATCCAGGATCGTTCGGAAGCGGAATTCAGCCATAGTATTTGCCAGGAATGTGCAAAAAAATATTATCCGGATATGGATATTTATGATGATAACGGCGAGGTTACAGAGGACTAATACTGCATAATGGAATTCAAGGTTTATTATCCTATTCATGAATTCCGATCAGCTTCCACAGGTCAACCATACCAAACATAAGCATCAGCAGCACCAAAGATATCTGGGATTTCGAGATCCAGCTACAAATCTGAGATCTCAATGTATGGCAAGAAATTTAAGTTCAAAATTTTACAGATATCTAAATCTTACCTCAAAAGACAATCCACTTATCATGAAAACCGGATTACGGCCACACAACACAATGTATTGTATGAGCGTAAATTTTCAATTTTGAGCAAGGGAATTTAAGGTGTCTGCCTTGAACCTTAAACCCAGATCCTGCCACACATTCTTGCGATTGATATTCGAAATCATCACCTCGCAGCCGGATGCACAACGATTATCAACGCACTTAATCTTTAGCGAAAGGTTACCGACTTCTTTAGCAATATAAAAAATAGTAATAGCAAAATGAAGCCTTCCCATCCCCTATCCACCATTCCCCTACCCTTTTCCTTTACAGGGTGGTTGGGACACTTTAACCAATCTCATTCATAAGCGCATTATGAACCTCCTTATCTTCAATCCCAAGATAGCGCATTGTTACCGCCGGGCTCGAATGATTGTACCGCTTGCATATGATTTCAAACCCGACACCGTACCTTGTCCTCTGCATATATCCCCAGGTCTTTCTTAATGTATGAGCGCCATAATTACCCGCCAGGTTGATCGCTCTCGTCCATTTCTTGATCATATTGTTAACCGCCTGGATGGTGATCGCATTGTTCCCCTTCCTGTTGGCAAACAGATAGTCGCTGTCTTTCGGCTGAGCCTTTTCCAGATAATTTTTAATGGATTTGTGAACGGCCTTGTTAACCACAAGGATATTGTCTTTCCCGGTCTTTGATTCTTTTATCTTTAGCGTATCTCCGATTTTCAGGTTTCGTACGGCTTTTACCTTCAGTTTGAGCAAGTCTCCAACTCGAAGTCCGTTGTTGATCCCCAGGGTAAACAGGAGGTGGTTTCTGGGCGAATCGGACAGCAGCTTTGATATGGACTTTATGTCCTCGATCCTTCTGATCGGCTCTACTGTTATATTGTCGCCCTTCTTTGGGTAGTTGTGCTGGTTTGATTTTTTCATGACGTCTCCTTTCGCTGCTTGGAAGCAACGCAGTTTTAACTAATGCTTAAACAGCATGGTGATAGTTAAAATACAGTTATAAATCCAAAATTGTTCGTTAAAACATAATCAGTGTAAACGCTTGGTAATCAAGGGGATGTGTGTTTCAGACAGTGTGAATCTTACCTTTTGGCTAAAAGTTAAAATCCGAAGATTCCGGTTGACCGGAGAGGGTTTTGCAGGGTGGTTGGGATGCTATTGGTATGGGGTTTTAAACTATTATTATAATAAAATTGGGATTGGGTTAGGGATAAGGAAGGGGGTGTGGGGTTGGGGTTGTTCTACGTTACACTTTTACTATGCTACCGTTGCCGGTGAAGGATACTTTCCGGCCATTCATACTCTGAATAAGAAAAACTGCACAATTTTCTTCTAACGATATCACAACTGCTAAATCAAACTTTAGACATGGTATACATTGCAGCTATCTGCAAGCGGAGTACTCGTGTGATTAGACATGGCTATTTGCAACGCTCCGCATACCCGGATGGCAATGGAACGCAGCGGAATTGCCAGTCCGAGTTAATGCGGTTGTTAACCCTTCTTTTCTATTTTCTTTTCAACTGCTTCACGCAATGATTCATATGCTTTGACAACAATATCATCTTTCATTTCGGGGTTCACCATGAGAATGAGGAGCGGTATCTGCACATCGGAATCGTAAATTAATTTGTCGAAAAACTCTGACGGATCAATATTCGTCATATAATTTTTGAAAAAATCAACCACTTCATCGACAAATAGTTCCATCCCGGCTGGCAGTTCTTTTTCAATCGCGTTTTTGCCTACCATTCCTTTTTGAACTGGAACACGCAAAAGCTCCCGTGGGTTCTTTTGGAATTGTCCCAAGCCATGACAGAATTTGGGATATTGAGTCAGTTTTGCGAAGTGCTGATAATCCGAGCGATAATGTGCATACATGGCTTGGTCTACTATAATTGTAAAGTACAGGCAAATTAGAAATGTTGGCCGTGATTCTATTGGAATTTCATTTAAACCACGGCAATCAGCCCCCCAGCTATGCCCGAAATACGGAACGTTCTTATCTGGCATGAATTCCGTCAGATCGGCTCGGAATTGATTGAGGTAGTAACCTTTTATCATCTTTTATCAATGGGTTAACGTTGCAAATAACCGGTGCAAATGGAGCGCAGCGGAATTCGCATCCGAGTTAATTTGCCTTGTTAGCTTGTTTCTTCAATTTCATACCCAATTTTCTTTGCCTGATTTATGAATTTTTCAATATTGCCCTTTCCCCACTGATTTGAAACAGCGTATTGTGTGGAGTCAGAAAATTCCAATATTTCACCATCACCAAGAAAATGCCTGTAGATACCTTGCCTGCCATAAATATCTTTTGCGTCATCTACAGGAACGAAGAGACCACCGCTTCTTATTTCTTGAGGGAATGCCTGCAACAATTCTGTCAATTGGCTTGGTTTGTTTTCAGAAAACCATTGCTGAATAACAGATAGTACCAACTTTCTTTTATTAAAAGAATTACCTTGAAAGAGGTAACGAGTGTAATCCTTAGATGATTTTCTTGCTTCTCTTCTCTCTTCTGATTGTTGTTTGATTTTTACCTGATAACTTTCTGCTTCAGGAAGTGGGATGATTTGTTGAACATCGACAAGTACTTGGTTTTGATGTCTATACGGGATTAAGCGGACACAACGAATATTAAGGTTTCTTTCATTTAGCCACATAACTGATGTTGTAAGTTCTTTAGAAAAATTAGACGAAACCAAAATTATCCGGACATCTAAGGCAAAATCATCCTCTTGCTGTTCCTCCCAACCCAAAAACTCAAGTAATTTGCCTTCTGCGTTGTCTTCGCTGTCAATAGACATAAGATATTTTTGATAAATTTCAACGGCCCGACTAAACGTTAGAGTCGATACCATTGCAGCATAGCGGAGAGCTTGAAGTTCCATATGCTCGCCTGTTTCTGTTCGTTTTAACTCAATGACTACAAGATTTCCTTCCTTATCAATGGCCAATAAATCAATTCGACGTTGGGACCCCGACCACTCAGAAAATTCTTCTGATATTACAAGGCAATTGGGGGCGATAACGTCAATTTGACGTTTTAGCGTTGACTGTAGGTGTTGGCGCTCCAATATTCCTTCGCTATTGAAACTTGTGGTTTCTATTTTTTGCAGCGAATTGTTATTAAAGCTATAAATTGCCATGAAGTTTGTCCCCCTTCATCAAGCTAACGTTTGAACTCAGCGGAAAAATGCAATACGTGGTAAGGGGCTTTGAGTCACCAATTGCCCTTTTGCGTGACGGAAACTACCAAAACCCCGGACCTCATTTTTTCCGCTGAATTGATTTGTTAGCTCATTTCAACTGAACTTTCTTTAGTGGTTTAATTTCACTGTCACACTGCTTAGCATCAACGATATTTATATCCGCGCTTTTGCACTGCAAACAAAAATTCAATGTCAACTTCAAGCAGTATGATCTACCTTGCTCAACTGTAACGACACTACCCTTACCAAAACCAAAAGAAGTTAAGGTTCTTGGCTCTACCTTAATCTCGCCTGGGTCAACATCTACGCTAAAAAATGATCCGTTGGGTAAAGATCCTGCCAACACCCCATTTACCATTACATCATATTGGTTGGTCGCTCCAAAGAGCGAGCTATCTCGATAGATAAATATTGTCCCCTTAGCTGTGTCTGTATTTGTAAAACCCTCGTAACTTCCACTGGTTATAACGGGTGTAGCAATAGTGCAGCCCATTAATCCGGCCACCAATAAAGATATAACTAGCATTTTAATCACACTAATTTTCATAAAACCTCCTTTTCTGTTTAGTTAAAAATAGATTCCTGTGCCTTAAGAGCTAACGATAGAGCTGACGCGCCGGGGTGGAGCACAGCGGAATCCCGGTCGTCTGTCCAGCGACTTGTTCGCAATGACGATTGCTCTCTTTTATCTCAGTTTAACCGATGCAACTGTAACATGATCCTGATTGTTTATCGTCTCTATAGTAGCATGAGCAATCTGAACTGAAACGTCCGAATATAGTTCGTCTTTACGACTTATTAAATTTCGAATGTTTTCTACAGCTTCATTGCAGTCACGTTTTGTGTGCGATGGATTCATTTGACGATAACGTTTTCGATACTTTTTGAGGGCTACCCCCCTCTCTTTCCCTTTAAGACATGCAATATTCCAAGCACTGACAGCGCCATTTAAATATTGCTGTTTGTCTTCGATATCATCACCCATTGCAATATATTCCCTCGCAACATCCAGTAACATTTTGGATACTTTTGGGAGCTCTTTATTCTTTTTAAAAAATTTGAGTATATTGGCCATTTTTAATTCAGATTGCGAACATATTTATTGGATAGTTTTCTCGATAAGTCATGAAAATCGAACTTATCAAGACCTCGCAATATCTATGCACAATAAAAAATTTAATTTCGTCTTTAGCGGTCTTTATCCTATCATATATTTAAAAAATATCAACAATATTATTGTGTTTCGAATTCTAAAGAAATATTACATAAAAATGGCCAAGCGGCTTTTGACGCCTATATGGCATGTTATACCGCTGCGGCATAACAACCCATTTAGGTGGAGGAAAGGTCATAAATAATTAAGGAATAAAGAAAATGATTGGTACTAATAGCTGAAAAGGGTTTGAGATTTTTCTCTCAAATACCAAATTTATATATGGTGATATATTGAGAATATCTCGTAAAAATCTGACTTGTCAAAACCTGACATTTCTTTCCCCTTACCAAATTTAAAGTTAATTCCAAATATCCTATAAATGCCTATCAAGTCAAGGAAAACCTGATTGAGTCTACTGTTAAATCCTTTTAATCAAACGAAATCTGACGCTGCCAGCTTTAGCAGTAATATAATCCTAATCCCATAGGGTTTTTGTCATGGGTGTGTTCGTGTTTGGTTCTACAAGACTGTTACAGGATAAGACTATTACTAAGATATTTTTATTATGCTATTGATTCCGGAAAACACTTTTTCAGAGCGCCGGCCACAAAAGTTTTTTTAATTTTATTTGAATGCTTTCCGAAACCATACTTTCACACCCCTTAAATCGCCTCTCCGCGCGCTGAAATGCGTTTAAATTGAGTTCGCAGTGGTGTGTGAGTTGGTTTAGTAATAGTAATATAATCATAGAGTAATAGAACCCTCACCCAGAACAACACCCAGTCCCACCACCATGTCTATTACTGTCGATGGATGTAGAAGAAAGTTCTTGATGCTGGGATTATGATGAGGGGGTATTAGGGGAGATACAAGAAGGGATATTGGGGATTGGAAGAGGAGAGAGAGAATAAGGACACAAACAGGACAGGGACTATAAAGACTATAAAGACCAGAAGACCATAAAGACTATTACTATTTTTTTATTATACTAAATGCCATTTTAAGGGTTCTCAAATCACCAGCCACAAAATACTGTTAATGCTTTTTCAAGCAATACATACCTTTACATGGATTCGAGTAGAAAGCCTGCCAGAATTGCTCTGAGCCAGCCAGAATGGACATTTTCAGGTATTGGGTGGGAGTAATTTCTGTTTCTGATGAGGGGATAAAATCGACTTCTTCAAGCGAATCTTAAATCTTAAAATCTTGCCATTAACAAAGGAACTGTTACAGCCGGGATTGCGAAACATTGAACTTGTGAAAGCGACATTCACAGGATGATTTAAATTCAAGTGCGAGGTCATAACATCTGTTGAAGCCGCATTCTCAGAATAAATTAAAATCTTACCATTAACAGAAGAACTTTGATTTAAGCCTTGAGATCAAATATTCTTGTGAAAGCCAAGGTTTTTGATTCGTGAGAAATGTTTGCACAATAGAATTGTTATTCTAAATGCATTGTTATTATACTTGTATTGTTATTATCAAGGTTGTTTTAACCTATGGGTGTAGGTTATTTTAACCTATACCTATATTCTTAGCGGAATGTGATTCTGACTCTCCCTTATTTTATCAATCATATCTTGAACTCCTTTAATCTCTTCATCATAACCAAAATGGTCTGGGTTGAGCATTCCCTTGTACGCTTCCAAGGATTTTATGTGAGCTTCTTTTTCTTTTTTCCGTTTTTTGTGAAGTTCGACATAATGTTCAAATACAGTGTCAAAAAATAAAATTTCTTTGTAGCTGGACGTCTTCGGTGTACCAGTCCACAAACCTAACTGATAATAATTAATGGTTCCAACTTTAGTATTTTTTTTTATGATTCGAAGTAATCTTTCTTTTTCGAGTTCTATAACATCTTTGGAGATATTGCTTTGATCAATACCAATGCATTTTTCTAAATTCTTTTGGGAATAGCGAGATACTAATTGACCCTTTAAGAAATGTTCTTTGTAAATATAATGCGCACCGTGTCGTATGTTTTTTACCGCTTCACTTTCTCTTATTATTGATTTCAAGAGAAATTCAAATATAAGTCTTTTTCTACCCCTTTTAGCATACTCTGCAAATTCGGGTGTTGTATAGTAACTGTGCTTTATTCTAATATCTGGCATAATATCCTCTCCTATCATCCTCTCGCTTTTATATTTTTTCAGTGTGGGTGGGAGTGGAGAGGCACTCTTTTCAAGCTACGGCGCTACCATTGCTCTAACCCACACTGTTTTTACCTGCCCCAAAAAAAAGCGGACCTTGCTTTAAATTCGTTTATTCATCTCAATTTCAATCTGCTGTTTCATGACCGTCATCAGCTGATAAATGTTGTAATTCAACAAACCGAGTTAGCATGTGTCCAGAAGCTCATTGTAAAGTTCACAATTTCCTTTCACACAATTCTCATCAAGAAAGGGGCATACCTTGGTTGTTGTTTTCGATTGTTTTTTACGCATTGTTCACCCCTCCTTTCCTTGCCAAGCCATCAGTGGCTTTTTCCGCCGCAGCTGATAATGTGAATCCTGCATCTAAGTATTTTTTGATTTTTCTGATGATTCCGAAATCTGATTCTGAAAAATATCTATATGCCCGCTGGCCACAAATAATTCTCGTTGCTGTAGGGATATATTGTCGCTCCTCCCAATTCCTTAGCTGCTTTGTAGTTATTCCGCATAAGACTGCAGCTTGTCCTATGGAATACTTTTTGGATTTAAAATCAGTCATTCTATTTTCCTCCTTGAAATTTTATTTGGGGATAAAAAATGTCCCCTTAACCTTAGTGAGGTCAGTTTATTCCGGTTCGTGGAACGACATTCCGGAATAAATCCGTCCTTACCTATAGGGAGGTTACATAAATAGCCGAAACTACATAAAAAAATAAGAATTGGCTCATGAAAACATAAAATTTTGGATAAAAATGGGGAAAGTCGGGTAAAAACTATGCTTTGTTCGTGCTTTTAGGATGTTTTTGGGTCGGGTAAGGCTGAAGAAAAAAAATGGTCTTGGAAGATTTTTTTTTAAAAAACTTCAAATAATGAAAAAAGTTAAAGAACGAGCGGGGAATTGTTGATGCTAAATCGAGGGTTGAGATGGCAAATCACAAATTCAGCCAACGATAGGGATATTCTCGATGGCTCTTTTGCCTGGAATTTTATTCTCTTATCAAAGGTTTGGGTAGGCCTGTGATCTGCAGCAGTGATCAAAGGATTAGCTTATTTCCAAATATGGAGTGATACAAAGAATTGAAATAGGTCCAATTCGTGGGATCTCCATTACTGATCTGCAATTTGTTCCTTTTTCAGGTATCATCTTACGAAGCAGAATATTTAAATGATGGATTCTATGATTTGAGGATTTGTCAGTACCATGGTGGATTCTCCTACGGATTTGAATGTTAAGGAAAGCTTGTTTCGCATCTCATTTATATTAAATATTGTTAAGATAATAATATGTTATATTCAGTATAGATGCAAATGTAATTGAAATGATTCTGCTTTGTTAACCTTAGTAACCATTCCTAATACCTTAAAATCCTTGACAAATTATTTTATAAGAGTATGGTTGCTCAGAATGTTCGAATTTTTCCTTCAATATTAGGATTAGGGAGAACAGATATGATGCATATAAAAAACCCCATTTCCCAAATAGAGAGGTGGGGTTTTGCTTTTCCAAATTATTTTATAAAATCTTTTTAAGACATACCGCAAAAAGCCATGAGAGGTTAAAGCACGTTCTACATAAACGTGCCAAAGGAACAATAAAGAGTTTGGACACGGATAAACGCGGATAATAGGGGTCGAAAAACAATTTGAACTCCCAATGACCTTTCAGTAGTATCCATACACCTGCTTGCCCCGTTAATTTTTTCGCAGAAAAGGAGCAGAGCGAATTTAAGGGGAAACAATAAAATATATTTGACCCCCTTTTAATATTTGTAACGCTCAATTTAGTTTACAGATAATGCGGGCTTTTACACAACCTCGAAAAATGCTTTCCACCCATTAGGATCTTAAACGAAAAATTGAATCCATGGAGAAAAAGTATGATTAGCAAGTTTAAAATCGTATTCGATGCCATCAAAAACCTGCTGGAGACCGAAGAAACACCCAAGAAAAAATCGGGTTTACGATAAAGGAAAGACAAAGATTTTATGACAAAAAGGGGAAAACGAGTAAAAAATCAACTGAATTAATCATAAAAGAAATAAGAGCAGCCTCTTTTTGAGACAAAAATAAATCCTCTGCATAATGTTTCGAATGAGTCTGCAACCGTAAACCATGAGCAAATCGAATAACACACCAAAAAAAGATAAAAAGCCGGCCGGCATATTGAATCGCTCACTGCTCCGGGAGATTGGGCATGTTCATCGTCTTGCACGGGAAGCCGGCATTTTTCTGAATGACAGTGAACTGCTGAGCTGTGATACCTGCAGGCTTATTGAAGATGTGGAAATTAAAGGCAGATTGATTACAAACTAAATTGAGCGTCTCAAATCTTAAAAGGAAATCTCTGCCTGGATACATCTTCAATACATTGAATATTAAGTGAAAGATGGTTTAATGGATTCTGATAATTTTGTTGCACACAGAAGAAAAGCTGACGATGAACTTCAAACAGTTTGTCAGCATCTAAGAGACGTTTCGAATCTGGCAAGTCAGTTTTCAAGTAAACTCGGTCTTCCGCAAGCTGGTAGACTCATTGGTTTGTTGCATGATTTTGGCAAATATAGTCATGCGTTTCAAACATACATCCAGTCCGCCACTGGCATCCTCAACCCTGATATTGATAACGAATATGTAGATTCCAAAGCCCTGAGAGGTAAAATCGACCATTCCACCGCCGGAGCCCAATGGGTGTGGGATCGATTTCATCGATATGGAGTTCAGGGCAGATTGGCGGGACAGATATTGGCGGTATGTCTTTCCTCCCACCATGGCGGCATGCTTGATTGTTTGAAACCAGATGGCACAAATGGCTTTATGGACAGAATAAAGAAAGAGGATGAGAAAACCCACTTGCGGGAATGTTTGGCAGTAGCTGATGAAATAGTGAAAAAAAAACTGGAGGAATTATCCTCATCGTCATTCCTGCATGATTTCTGCAGCCAACTTTTAAAAGTCGTTGCCCCCCAGAAAAAAGAGTCTGAGATAATCAAACAATTCAGGCTTGGTTTCTTCACTCGCTTCCTATTTAGTTGCCTGATTGATGCTGACCGGATCAACAGTGCAGATTTCGAAAAGCCTGAGAATGGCCAATTCCGCACAACTGCACCAGTGGAGTGGCAAATTGCCATTAATCGTCTGGAAAAAAAATTGGCACGTTTTTCGCTCGGTGATGAAATAGATAAGGTTTACGAAATAAATAAAGCCCGCCGGGAAATTTCCGCCCAATGCAAAAAACGGGCTGATGATGCCCAGGGGATTTGTACCCTCACTGTACCGACAGGAGGCGGTAAAACCTTTGCCAGTATGCGTTATGCCCTTCGCCATGCAAAGAAGCACAATCTTGATCACATCATTTATATTATCCCTTATACCTCTATTATTGAACAAAACGCCGAGGAGATTCGCAAGGTTCTTGAACACGAGGACGATGAATTCTCCTGGGTTTTGGAGCATCATTCTAATCTGGAACCGGAGACCCAGACCTGGCATTCAAAACTAGTGACGGAAAATTGGGATGCGCCCATTATTTTTACCACCATGGTTCAGTTTCTGGAAGTTCTGTTTGGTGGTGGCACCCGTGGTGCCAGGCGGATGCATAATATTGCCAATTCGGTTTTGATCTTTGATGAAATTCAGAGCCTTCCCATTAATTGCGTCCATCTCTTTTGCAATGGTATCCAGTTCTTCGTTGACCATGCCAGAAGTACGGCGATCCTTTGTACCGCCACTCAGCCGCTTCTGGATGATTTGAAATTTCCGGACAAAGGCCAGCTAACTCTCCCGGATAACCATGAACTGGTTGACAATATGACAGATGTATTTGAACAGTTCAAAAGGGTGGAAATTCGTAATCTGGTAAGGGTGGAGGGATGGACTGAGCATGAGCTTGGGGAGTTAATGGTTTCCCAGCTTGCGGAAAAAGGAAATTGTCTGGTAATTGTCAATACTAAAAAATGGGCTCGCAAACTCTATGATTTTTGCTTGGGGCAAGTCGAGGATGATTCCATTTTTCATCTTAGCACCAGCCTCTGCCCTGCCCATCGTAAGAAAATTTTTAATACTGTCAAACAGCGGCTTAATGATGAATTGCCTGTACTTTGTATCAGCACCCAGCTCATAGAGACTGGGGTTGATATAGATTTCAATTCAGTTATCCGCTTCTTGGCAGGACTCGATTCCATTGCCCAGGCAGCCGGTCGTTGTAACCGAAATGGTAATTTATCAATGGCACAAGTCTATGTGGTGAACCCAAAGGATGAAGCAATTGATATGCTCCCTGATATTAAAGAGGGACGAGACAAGGCATTGCGTATTTTTTCGGAGGAGGAAGATGCCGAGCTTCTGAATCCTGAGGTAATGACCCGCTATTTTTCTTATTATTTCTATGAACGGGCAAAGCTCATGGCCTATCCATTGACCGAAAGACAGGCGGGAAGAAGTGACACACTGCTTAGTCTGCTCAGTGATAATCGGCCGAATATAGGCCGAACGCAACCATTACAGCTCCGGCAATCGTTTAAGACGGCAGGTAAGGCCTTCAAGGCTATTGATGCCCCGACCCAGGCGGTAATAGTACCTTATGGCGATGGCAAGGATATTATTGCCGGGCTTTGTGCTGATTTTGAACCTGCCAAAGCGTATCAACTTTTGAAACGAGCCCAGAAGTTCAGTGTCAATGTTTTTCCCAATGTCTGGCAAAAATTGAAAGAGGTTAAGGCGGTAATGCCGGTGCAGGAAGGGGAAGAAATCTATTATCTGAATGAACGCTATTACAGCAATGATTTTGGGTTATCCACTGAGGAAGTCAGCAATATGGACACACAAATTGTATAGGAGGTGATCATATGAAAAACAGTATTACTTTCCGGGTCTGGGGGCGTTATGCCCTGTTTACTGATCCTGTAACGAAGACCGGAGGGGAAAAATGCTCCTACCATGTGCCGACTTATGAGGCCATCAAAGGAGTGTTGAAATCCATTTACTGGAAACCCACCATCATCTGGTATGTTGACAAGGTGCGGGTGATGAAGCCCCTCAGAACCCAGACCAAGGGCACAAAGCCTCTGGTCTGGGGCGGGGGAAATTCCCTGGCCATCTATACCTTTCTCCATGAAGTGGAATACCAGATACAGGCCCATTTTGAGTGGAATGGATATCGACCGGAACTTGTCAGAGACCGTATTGACGGTAAGCATTTCAATATCGCTCAGCGAATGCTGGAGAAGGGGGGAAGGCAGGACATCTTTTTGGGTGTCCGTGATTGTCAGGCCTATGTGGAGCCGTGCCTGGTTGGTGATGGGGAAGGTGCCTATGATAATATCGATGAGCTCGGCTTCGGCCTTATGTTCCATGGTTTCGATTATCCGGATGAAACTGGTAAAGATGAGCTGGTCAGCCGTTTCTGGCACGCCACTATGCGTCATGGGGTGTTGGATTTTCCACGACCGGAAGAATGTGAGATCAGACGTTTTATTCGTAAGATGACACCAAAAGAGTTTGGACTGGATGAAAACATCCTCCCTGTTGAAAAAGAGGAGGCCTTACTATGAGCTGGATAGCAAAACTTTATGAAACTTATGACCATATTGTAAGTCGCAATTATCAAGAGGAAAGCAATATTCTATGGCCGATATCCCATTTTGTTAAAAATGCTCACGTTGAGGTTGTTGTTGATGCAGAGGGTAACTTTTTACAAGGACGCTCGAAAATCTTACATGGAGTTGATAGCCCAACATTAATTCCGGCGACAGAGTCATCTGCGGGCCGAGCCGGCAGTAAAATTGCTCCACATCCATTGTGCGAAGAAATTGGATACTGTGCGTCTGACTACCCAAATGCAAATACTAAAAAAGTAAAAGCCTACATGGACCAACTGAAAAATTGGAAAAACTCCAACAGATCGCATCCAAAACTCAAAGCAATTTTCGAATATCTCTCAAAAGAAACACTTTGGAATGACTTATTGAGAGAGTTTGAATTCCCTTTGAAAGTTAAAAAGCTTAATGGAACCAGCCAAAAAATATCGGCTGAAAAGGTATTCATTAGATGGAGTGTAGAAGAACCTGGGGATCCAGTGCAAGGGACATGGCAAGATTCGGAATTGATTAATTCCTGGATTCTATATGACAGAGAAAATAACAGTAAGGAAGGGTTCTGCTATATTCTTGGTGGCAATGACAGAGTTTCATCAAATCACCCTCGTTTCTTGAGGTGGCCGGGAGATGGAGCAAAGCTCGTTTCTTCAAATGACAGTAGCGGTTTCACTTTTCGTGGAAGATTTACTGATACTAAAATTAGCATGGGTAAATATGGGTTACAGGCTGTCGGTATTGGTTTTGATGTCACCCAAAAGGCCCATAATGCCCTGCGCTGGCTTATCTCCCGTCAGCGTTATCGAAATGGTGATCAGGTTTATGTCACCTGGGCTGTCTCGGGTAAAGATATACCGGACCCTTTGTCAGATTCATGGTCTCTGTTGGGCGATGATATTGTCCTGGATCCGGAAATTAAACAGGAAGAACCGCAACACAAGGTAGATCAGAGCGTGGATTTTGGCGAATCTTTTGCCCATAAATTCAATAATTACCTGCGAGGGTATCGGGCAAAGCTGGAGCCAAATGAGCAAATCGTGGTAATGGGTCTGGATTCAGCAACACCTGGAAGAATGGGTATTATCTATTATCGGGAACTTCTCGCCTGTGAATTTCTGGACCGTATTCATGACTGGCACATCAAGTTCGCCTGGCCCCAGCGCCATACCAAGGAATATCCAAATCTGAAAAACAAGAAAAAACCCATCAGAAAAACAATCTGGCCGGTAAGCAGCCCGGTTCCCCGGGTTATTGCCGAAGCGGCCTATGGTGACATTTTAAAGAGTAATGATACCCTGAAAAAAAGTTTGATAGAGCGGATACTGCCATGCATTGTTGATGGCCGTCCTTTTCCTCGGGATGTAATGATTGCGACGGTTCGTCGGGTCAGTAATCGCAGTGCATATAAAAAGGATAAACAATGGTTGTGGGAAGAACATCTCGGGGTTGCCTGTGCTCTGTTCAAGGGTTTTTACATGCGGCACCCTGATGAAAAAAAAAGGAGAAAATATGCCATGTCATTAGAAGAAGATAGACAAACACGAGATTATTTATATGGCCGCCTGCTGGCTATAGCCGCACGTATTGAAGAGGTTGCCTTGAATGTTGGCGGAGAGAGCAGACCAACAACCGCCGCCAGATTAATGCAGCGTTTTGCGGATCGCCCCTTTTCTACCTGGCGTAATATTGAGCTGGGTTTGCAACCCTATATACAGAGATTACAGGGGACACGGGTTGGCTTTTTAACCAATCGTCAGAAAGAGTTGGATGCTGTGTATGCAGCTTTTTTACCGAATGATTTCACCAGTGAAAAGTCGCTCTCCGGCGAATTTCTGCTGGGTTATCATTGTCAGAAACAATACTGGCGAAATACAAAGTTAGACAATAACGAAAATCACCTACCACGCCCATAGGACGTGGTTTGATGAAGACCCCTCGAAGGGGTCAAAAAACCAGTACTCGTACTTTTTTGAATATTACATAATCTTTGAATTCTCGAAAGAACTAAGCTCAATGCT
>Ga0208648_1002023_pt1 | contig 14863 bp, 16 predicted proteins | sample AntAceMetag02UKL_FD_184772 | JGI IMG/M metagenome (GOLD analysis project Ga0208648, IMG submission 184772) | Saline lake microbial communities from Ace Lake, Antarctica - Antarctic Ace Lake Metagenome 02UKL (SPAdes) (version 2) | ecosystem: Environmental > Aquatic > Non-marine Saline and...
AAGAATCTGGTTTTCTCTAATTATCATATTATCCAGCACCAATAAATTTACATCTTTGATATAGAACCCCCCGCCATGGAGAACCTCGTAGCCAAAACCCTGTGGGTCACACAGTGTTCCATTGCCATTGGTCACAGTTAAACCAACAAACCTCAAGGTATCGTTTTGAACTCCTTCGGCAGTAAATACGCTCTCCAATTGATTTCCATCGATGATAGTGTTTTCTATATCTGCCTGATCGCCCGAAAATATGAAATCCGATGTAATGGTTAAAGCTTTATTTATTTGCGGATTTTCGAGGTAAGTTCCGTTGGCGATGAGAATGGTGTCATTTGTCTCGGCAGCATCCACTCCCTCCTGAATGGTTGAATAATCGCCGGGCACATGGATGATTTGCGCATTTAAAACAATGAAGGGTGAAAAGAGCAGGGCGGCTAAGACATAAATCTTGTTCATAAGCTCAATTGTTTAGATTCAAGTATTTAACAATTGAAAGTAGTAAAATGTTCAACCAAAAGAAAATCTATTTTGATTATTGAGCATGGAACATAAATGCAAAAAACAAGAATTTCCACTAAAGCACCAAACACGAAATCCCACGAAAAAGAGTATGTCAAACTCTTACAAAGTTGTGGAGATTGGATTTTTGATGTTGCAATTTATCCATACGGACAAGTTTTGTGTTTAGGTTCTTTGCCAAGGGCATCACTCTGCGAGATTTTTGAATTTTATGAAATAATTTGGTTCTGCATAAAAGACCATTTCTAGTTCGGTACCTGACTGGTTTTGTCCAGGTTTTTTTGCCAGTACTTGTTTTTATCCTGGTTAGTGATCTGTCCGTCCAGGTTGTAATCGGATGAATGGTAACCAGATTTTCCGGCAAATACCGACCAGAAATTGGTCTTGTCATTCATGTTGATGGTTTTGTTGGCATCGCCATTACCAGCCGCTATACCCCAGAGTGCAGGGCCAAAAACAACCAGTTGAGAATTCCCCAGTGAGCCACCATAAATCTTATCGACGCCATTGGAAAAATCATATGCATAAATACCGTCTTCTTCGGTTAATGGATACGCGGATATTGCCCCGAGGTGGTTCCTGTGTTTGACGACTACGTAAAGGTTATGGTCAATATCGCTATCAAAGGTAAGTTTGCTGCTTCCATCCAAATCAACAATATCTCCATTGTTTAGTAAAAAAGCAGCCCACCTTTTCTTAATGGTAAAACTATTGGCCTGGTCAGGTGAGGCTGCATCCCTCACTTCAACAAGGCACCAATCAACCACATTATCCGGTATTTCACTTACACTTTCAGTCCCATTATAAAACCATGGTGCCATATTGTATGGTTGACTGAGCGGTAATAGATCAGGATTTAAATGTGTGTTCATCTTTTTCGCTCCCCGGTAAGGGCCTTCAAGAAAGACGGTGAGATCAAGTTTAGGTGGATTGTATATGAATTCGAAATCATCATAATAGGCTATTGTTCCTTCGGTGGCTATTGTTCCTGCGGTACTAACCACAAATAATACGTATTCGGGTTCAGTATTGTTAAGGTAATCAATGGGCGCCGAAAATCTCATCCATCCGTTGGTTGTTTCAGGTACATTAATGAAAGCTGAGCCAACCCAGTTATTCATCGTGGGATCGGGTATTTTCGCTGTACCTGTGTGCAAAATGACCTTAACCTGGGCCGTATCGGCTCCCTGCGGCAAGTACTTCAACCAAACTGCAATGCTGTCGGGTTTCCCGGCAAATGGCGTATTCCACCGGGAATCATTAATGTCTGTGTACATGTATCCCAGGTCAGGATTAATGTTGGCATGAACACGTCCGTTTGTAATAGCCCCTGCTGCAACAATTGAAAGGATCGGGGCACTAAAAAGCTTCACCGAATAATTACCACTATGTGCATCTGTACTCTTGTCCCAAACATAGGGCGCCAAACCATTAATAAAACTATCATCGGAGGTTTTGATGGAACTCCAGTCAACAGGTTCATCAGTATTAAGCCCTACATCTTCCCATAATTCAAAACCAGGGTTTTCAGCTTGAAAATTAGGTATAACAGGATTATAAATCAGTTCAAAATCATCATAATAGACTTCGGTACCTTCGGTAGCAACTGTTCCGGCACTGCTCACTACAAATAAAATATATTCGGGGGTAGTGTTGTTGAAGTATTCAAATGGTGCCGAAACCCTCACCCAACCATTGGTCGCGTTAGGTACACTTATCAAAGACAAACCAACCCAGTTGCTCTGCGTTGGGTCTGGTAGTTTAGCCTCTCCGGTATGTAGCAGGGCTTTTACTTGAGCTGTATCGCTGCCCTGGGGCAAAAATTTAACCCACACAGCAACACTGTCAGGTCTGGTGTTGATGGGAGTGTTCCATCGGTCATCAGTGGGATCGGTGAACATGTAACCATTTGAGGGATCAAAATCAGCATGCACACGTCCATTTGTAATTGCACCGGCTGCAACAAAACTTAGAATGGGAACACTAAAAAGTTTTACAGAATAATTGCCGGTATGTGCATCTGTACTTTTATCCCAAACATAGGGCGCCAGGCCATTCAAAAAACTATCGTCACTGGTTTTAATTGAGCTCCAGTTAACCGGCTCTTCGGTATCAAGGCCTACATCTTCCCACTCTTCAAAACTTACGTTTTCGGGTTGTGTTTGCTGTGCGTAAGAAACTGAAATAATTGACAGGGTAAATAGAACAACCAGTAAATGTACTTTATACATAACAGTTAATTTTAATCGTGTTTAAAAAATAGAAATCAATCTTTCCAAAGCTATTGCTTCACAATTTTTTGGGTGATTTCCATTTCCGAATTTTTGACTTTGCAAATGTAAACCCCGTGAGGAAGGGTCATTTGGAATTTATTGGTGTGGGCCGGTGCGAATTCTTCAGACATCAGTACCTGACCAGAAACATTTAGTATTTCAAGTGTTGCAGCTTCTGAAGGAATTGTGCCATTCAACTTTACATGCAATTCATCATTTGAGAAATAGATGTTATGTTGCATATTCGACAGATCATCAATAGAAGTGGTATTTTTAGTTAGCTCAACATCGTCTAAGTAAAGCACGCTCCCTTGTTTAGCTTCAACCGCGTTTCCGGCAAAAAAGGCAAACAGGAGATATTCGGGCATGGTGCTGCTAAGATAGGTGAAGGGGATTGAAAACCTTGTCCATTCACCATACTCTTCAGGGATTTCAATATTGGCGTAAGCAACCCAGTTTGTCATGAGTGGGTCGGTAATTTTTGCTGTATCAGTGTGCAAAACAGCAAACAACTGGGCTTTGTCGCCATCCTGCGGGAAATATTTCGCCCATATGGTAAGGCTGTCAGGATTATCGGTAAAAGGAGTATGCCACTGCGGATCATCAGCAATTGTGAAAACGTACGCGTTTGTTGGTGGGAGGTCTGCATGAACCCGTCCGTTGGTCAGTGTGCCCGGGGCAACAAGGCCTAAAATATCCTGGTTTACAAGCTTAACGGAGTACATGCCCGAGTGAGCATCGGTACTTTGGTACCAAACTACAGGAATAACATCATTAATAAAATCGCCACCATCAGAAGTTTTGAGCGAACTCCAGTTTACCGGTTCCAACGTGTCGGCGCCATAACCAATCTCTTCCCAGTCTTCAAATCCGGGGTTTTCGACTTGCTGCTGACTAAAGGCGTTTAGAACGATAGTCAGGCTTAATATCAGTAAAAAAGATAGTTTTTTATACATCATAATTGTATTTTTTAAGTTTTAGAATGGGTGCAAATTTAAACATAAATGGCAAAGTAGATTTCAATTTTTTTCACATAAATCTTGTTAGGGTAATCAATAAGCCTAGCTGCAAGAATTTGTAATTTCGCCCACTTGTAAAAAACTAATCTGATTATGAAAACAAATGCGCTTAACCTGAATAATTCATGAAAATCGACAATAGAAACATCCATAGCCTCCGCCAGCTGGCGGAGGCTATGGATTTGATAACACTACCTATTTATGCTATTAATCAGGCTGATTGGGTCGGCATTTTTTCTGAAAAATAATATTCTGTGTTTTTTAATAAATTAACGTAATAATACGTCAGTCTAAATTATTTGACGTATTTTTGCGTCAAAATTAATTTTATGCCACAAGCAAAAGTTGAATTATTCGATAAGGATTTACAGGACAGTGCAGTATTGTTTAAGGCACTCGGACATCCGGCAAGGCTGGCAATTCTGCATTTTCTCGCCCAAACCAATAGTTGTTTTACAGGTGATATCTCTAAAGAATTGCCGCTGGGAAGGACCACGGTAAACCAGCACCTGGATGAACTAAAAAAGTCTGGTTTAATACAGGGGCATGTGTCGGGCAGTAAAACGAATTATTGTTTAAACCCTGCAGTTTTGAATGAACTTAAAGTAGCCATGGAAAAGTTGATCAATAAAGTGAATTGTTGCGGATCATTAAAATGTAATTGATTGGACGGATGACCGATGCCTGAAGCTGGTATTTTATCATCCGTCATCTGTCTTTTGACATAGATGTTTGAATAAATAAAAACCAAACTAACTTAGTGTCCGTCTATAAAGTAGATTTTTTGAGAAATCCGTAGCCCCGACTTTCAAGTCGGGGATTGAATTAATAGGATAAAAACCCCCGCTTTTTCGCTGTTACTGCCAAAGGCAGTAACAGCGAAAAAGCGGGGGAGGCGAGTGTCGAATTTATTATTCCCCGGCATAAATGCCGGGGCTACGCAAAAATAATGACTTTATAGACGAACACTAATTAACATTAGGAACATTAAATAGAGAACAATGAAAATATTAATAATTTGTACCGGCAATACCTGCCGTAGCCAGATGGCCGAAGGTATTTTAAAGTCATTCGATTCCAAACTTGAAGTTTTTTCGGCCGGAACGGCTGCAGAAGAAAATGTTAATTCACATGCAGTAAAAGTTATGGCTGAGCTTGGGATTGATATTGATGGTCAAAAACCTGAACCGGTTGAAAAATACCTGGATCAAAGTTTCGATTATGTAATCACGGTTTGTGATGGGGCCAAAGAAATTTGCCCGGTGTTTACAGGAGAAGTAAAGCACAAGTTGCACGTTGGGTTTGACGATCCTGCTGCAGCGCGTGGTACTGAAGAAGAAGTCCTGCCGGTTTACCGAAAAATCAGGGATCAGATCAAGGAGAGGTTTTATGCGTTTTATTTGAATGAGGTAGTCAAATAGTTAGTCATTGTTCCGCTAAACTGGTTCACCTATTCTGTCAACCATCAGATTATGTCGCAGATTGCCCGCCTCGCCGGCAAGGCGGGCTTAGTCGTTTCACTCGCAATAGCCACCCATCCTAAAAAAATAATACAACCATGAGCAAAGAATTAAAAGAAATCGTAAGAACCAAATACAACCAGATCGCAAATCAAAGCAAGCAGCAAAACGAAACTTCCTGCTGCGGAGGGACCTCATGCTGTGGCGATAGTAGCGAAGTGGATTACACCATCTTTAGTGATGACTATTCAAATCTGGATGGTTACAATGCTGATGCAGACCTTGGATTGGGCTGTGGCTTGCCCACCGAGTTTGCTCAAATATCAGCTGGCGATATAGTGATCGACCTGGGCTCAGGTGCCGGCAACGATGCCTTTGTTGCACGATCGATTGTTGGAGAAGAAGGAAAAGTACTTGGGCTTGATTTTTCCGGGGCCATGCTTACCAAAGCCAAAAACAATGCTGCCAAACTTGGCTACACCAATGTTGAGTTTGTTAAAGGCGACATCGAAGAAATGCCCTTCGAAAACGACCTTGCCAATGTAATTGTCAGCAATTGTGTGCTCAACTTAGTTCCTGATAAAGTAAAAGCCTTCAGCGAAATGTTCCGTGTGTTAAAAGCGGGCGGGCATTTTTGTGTGTCTGATGTGGTAATTTCTGGTGAGCTGCCGGATGCATTATTAAAGGATGCCGAAATGTATGCGGGGTGCGTTTCAGGAGCGATTCAGAAAGAAGCCTACCTTGAAATCATCAAACAAGCCGGATTTAACAATATTGAAGTCAAGAAGGATAAAGAAGTTGTCCTGCCGGATGATATCTTGTTAAACTACCTTGGAGCTGAAAAACTGAGTGAATTCCGTAATAGCAAAGTTGGAATTTTCAGTGTAACAGTATTTGCTGAGAAATAGAAATGCATTGGATGATTTCAGGTACATGACAAATTTCCACAAGTCAAAATAATTATCATCGAATTACGCCGATTAATCGAATTAATACCTGCCAAAGGCAGGTGAAATTTAATGAAAATAAAATCCTTTGAATGTACCCATGATTTCACGCGTAAGAATCATTAAAACTTTGTCTTAAATTCTTTGTTATTTCCTATTTTGAATCACTGTTGTCTGGTTAAAAAACATACTGATGTACAAAAGCCCTAACCAGTCGAACCTCTACGAGGTATTAAAGATATAGGGATTACTACACCACTACAATACTTAATCGCCTACAGCGAATTCCACGTAGTGGATAAACAAGTATTATCCTGACGCCAATGATTATGAATGTATAATTGTCTGACGGCTCAAAAACCCAAGAATAAAAGTAAAATGAAACATGACTGAAAAAAGCCTTACAAAACGACTTTCGTTTCTTGATCGTTACCTGACGATCTGGATTTTCCTGGCAATGTTAACTGGGGTGTTTTCAGGATACCTGTTTCCATTTGTTGCGGGATTCTGGGAACAAATGAGCGTTGGCACAACCAACATTCCCATTGCCATCGGCCTCATATTGATGATGTACCCGCCACTGGCAAAAGTGCGCTATGAAGAGCTTCCTAAGGTTTTTAAGAGCTTCAAAATTCTTGGAATAAGCCTTGTCCAAAATTGGGTGATTGGCCCGGTGCTGATGTTTGCCCTGGCCATTATTTTCCTGCAGGATTACCCAAGTTATATGTACGGATTAATTTTAATTGGCCTTGCACGTTGTATCGCGATGGTAATTGTTTGGAGTGATCTGGCAAAAGGAAATGCCGAATATACTGCCGGGTTGGTGGCTTTCAATTCCATTTTCCAGGTGTTGTTTTTTGCTGCCTACGCCTGGGTTTTTATAGCCATCTTACCAGGTTGGTTTGGTATCGAAACAACGGATGCAGTAAAAAGTATCACTATGGGGCAAATTGCCGAGAGTGTTTTTATTTACCTTGGTATTCCGTTTATTGCAGGTTTCTTCACAAGGTTTATTTTAATCAAAGTGAAAAGCAAGGAATGGTACCATACGAAATTTGTTCCCAAAATCAGCCCCATTACTTTGGTAGCCTTGCTGTTTACAATCCTGGTGATGTTTTCGCTCAAGGGTGAATACATTGTTCAACTTCCGTTGGATGTGGTCAGGATTGCAGTTCCGCTGGTGATCTATTTTGTAATTATGTTCCTTGTGAGTTTCTTTATGGGACGAAGGATCGGTGCGGATTATCCAAAAACGGCCAGCATCGCTTTTACAGCTGCGAGTAATAATTTTGAATTGGCCATTGCTGTTGCAATTGCAGTTTTTGGGATCAATTCGGGTGAAGCATTTGCAGCCGTTATCGGGCCACTGGTTGAAGTGCCGGTTTTGATTGCGCTGGTGAATGTGGCTTTGTTTTTACAGAGGAAATATTTTGGTGGGGGCTCAACCGCATAAATCTTATAAACCGCAGAGGGCGCGGAGAGCGCGGAGAAGAAATTTCTTATACACCTCTTCAGGGTTTTTGGGTTTTTCCTCGATCTTTTTCTATAAAAATATCATCCCTGCCTTGCGGCCCGCTTCGCCGTAGCTCCAGCGAGGCGAGTAAGGCGGGCAGTCAGGATTTTAACTCATGCCATTAATGGACAACCCTCGAAAGGGTGGAATCATTATAGAAAATGTCCATCAAAATATGTAAATCGAAACCCTGAAGGGGTAACAGTATTTCCATATTCTAAAGGTCAAGGTTTGATTTTCCCAAGTGTGAAATTTATGGATTGTTAGCAAGCGAAACCAACAACTCCTCCAGTATCTTCCTCATTTCACTATTGGAGCAATTGTAGTTATTCACCATCACCGCAAAGGCAAGTTCCTCGCCGGATTCGGTGGTGAGGTATCCGGTATAACTCATTGCCCGCGACATGTAACCTGACTTTGCCTTCAGTTTACCTTCCAGTATTGTGTTCTTCCCAAAGGATTTCAGAGTTCCTGATTTGCCGGCAATTGGCAGTGACTGTTTAAAACTTTTGTCATTTTTGCTTTGGTGCATATGTTGTAAAACGAAAACCAATTGTTCCGGAGTAATGGCATTTGCCCGTGAGAGCCCACTGCCATCTTCCAGATATAGTCCGGAAACATCCATGCCTGCATTTCCCCAAAATGTTTTTAATGATTCACAGCCTGCTTCAACTGAGCATTTTTCCTTAGTCTTTTTCGAGAGGTGCAGAAGCATTGTCTCAGCATAGAGGTTAATGCTCTTCATATTCAACTGTTCGATGATTTCGGAAAGGGGAGGGGAGTTTATTTCCAGTAAAGGTTGAAATTTGGCCTGTTTGCTTTCATCGTAATTCGAGCGTGCTTCACCCGAAATCCCAATTCCTTTTTCTTTCAATTTTACAAAAAGCTGATGTGCTGCAATTTTGGCGGGATCAGGGATGGATCCTTTTATTGAAAACGATTTTCTGTTTTCAGGAATAGTGCCCTTGATAACTCGTTTATTGGAAAGATAAGAACCGTAAATGTAAGCATTGTCCTGCTTGTTGTCCGCAGCTGTGACCCGGTTTTCAAACTTCAGCTGGGGCAATTCCGGATTTGTATTTGTGATGCTTGATAAACTTCCGGCACTACCGGTTTTAAAAGTGAGTGAATAGGTATTGTCGAAAACGTTCAATGCAAAAGCCGGCGATCCATAATAATTACCCATGTCCTCCCAGATCCAGGTGTCCGGAATTTGTGGCAATCCAAAATAACTTCCATCTCCAACTACATTTCCATTGATCCACCTGATGCCTGAATTTTGGATTTCCTGCACCATGTTCTTTATTGCATTTTTATAATGCTTTTCAAATCGCGGAGATAAGAACGTAGGATCGCCACCTCCTTGTAAAATTATGTTTCCATTTAGGGTTCTGCCCTCACTAATATTTCCGGTGTAAGCCAGGGTGGTTTTAAATCTGTGATCAGGGCCAAAAGTTTCCAGTGCCGCTGCTGAAGTCAGGATTTTTAAAGTTGAAGCAGGGACAAGGCTAATGGATGAATTGTGTTCCAAAACAGTTTCACCAGAATTTAAATCTACAGCAAGAATTCCGATGGAAGCATTTTTAAGACTGGGGTGGTTGATGAAAGTATTAAGGGTTATTGCATTGATATTGCCATCTGTGTCGTTTGTTTGTTCAATAGGATTGCATGCCGATAAAAGAATAAGTAGCAGGACAATTAGAATTTTATTTCTATAAATCATATTAGTAAAATTTGTGACTGGTCAAATGTACTACATCCGAATTATTTAAAGTTAAAATATTGTTGATGAAAAATTATTAATTTTGATAACTTAAAATTTATAAAATGCAAAATATAACTTTCGAAATCGAAAAAGATGGCAATGAATACCATACCTGGAGCCCGGAATTGCCAGGCTGCCATTCTCATGGTAAAACAGTGAATGAGGCTTTTGAAAATTTAAAAGATGCGGTGCAACTCTATTTGGAAGTATTAATGGAGGAGCAACTTACCAAAAAATCATTAGAGTTGGCATAATGAAATCGCGCGAATTGATTAAATTACTTGAAAGGAATGGGTTTGTTTTTATTAGGCAAACAGGAAGCCATGCGATTTATAAAAAACCAGGTAATCAAATCGTCGTCGTTCCCATTCATAGTAAGGATATTCCAAAAGGAACATTATCAGGAATCTTAAAAGATGCGGATATTAACGTGTAATATTCGTTTTCAAGGAAGAATAAACTTTTCTATTCGACAGATTAAAGGTTTTAAATCAACTCCACAATCTTCTCCAACCACATAGCATCCACTTCATCAAAGGAATTCAGCTCTTTACTGTCAACATCCAGCACACCGAAAATTTCACCACTTTTACTCCTTATCGGAACGACGATTTCTGAATTGGATCGTGAATCGCAGGCTATATGCCCGGGAAACTGATGTACGTCAGAAACGATAACAGTTTCTTTTCCATTGATAGTCGACCAGCAAACACCGTTATCTTTCTTCAAAACCTGGCAGGCAACCGGGCCTTGATAAGTTCTAACTGTCAATACTCCACCGTCAAGGCAGTAAAAACCTGTCCAGAAAAAATAGTCCATTTTGTGGTGAAGCACAGCCACAGTTGTTGCCATGCGTGATTCTGTATTTTCCGTCGCGGTGAGTAAACTCTCAAGTTGCTTGTATATCCTGCCGTAGCGTCCTTCTTTTTTCTTTGAGTCCATTCTTCAGTTTATTGTTGAAAGGTTGAATCTATAACAATAGATCATTGAGATTGTTTTGATGTTTGGCGATGAAGCCAAAATAAGTTTAGTAAAATAGGATATAGATTTGTTCGTTATCAAATAGGTACTTAAATTTGTACTCAAATAAAAACTGAAATATATGATTGCTGCTAATTATACTGAATTTCGTACCGGGCTTAAATCCTACCTGGATGAAGTTGAGGGAAATAACGAAACCCTGATTATTAAAAGAGGAACGGGGAAAGGAACTGTTATGATTTCGCTTGAAGAATATAACTCGATAATGGAGACTGTTCACCTGCTAAGCTCTAAGAACAATGCCGACCGTCTATATGAGTCCATTGAGCAAATGAAGGATGGTAAAGGATTTCAGAAAGATTTAATTGTAGAGTGATGAAAATCATTTTTTCAAAAAACTCCTGGGAGGATTATATTTTCTGGCAATCGCAAGACCGAAAAATCCTACGCAAGGTAAATGAACTCATTAAGGAAATACAGCGAACCCCATATCAGGGAAAAGGAAAACCAGAACCAGAACCATTAAAGTACGACCTTGCCGGCTTTTGGTCGAGGCGAATTGAAAGGGAACATCGATTGGTTTACCGGGTAGAAAAGAATTCGGTATTGATTTATAGTTGTCGTTACCATTATGATTAAAGACCTGGAAGGTTTTCTTTCTAAAAACAATAGCATTTTCAAACAAAATGACTGTCTTTTATATCCCCAAACCTTCCAGGTCTTCTCTACAAATCCCGAAACTCCCAAACTGTATATGCCAAACTTTAGCTCACTTTAGTCACTCAAAACTTCAAATTGTTTCCACTAAACTCTATCAAGCTCAACAGTAAAGTGTCGCATAATGGGCGCTTCAGTCAAAATTTTCAATCCTTTGGTGATTTCATTCCGTCTTTCAAAAACATTGGCAACTGTAGCTGCAATGTAATCCATGTGGCTGTTGGTATAAACCCTGCGTGGCAGTGCCAGCCTAACGAGTTCCATTTTTGGGTAACGGTTTTCACGTGTCTCAGGGTCGCGATCGGCAAGGAGTGTCCCTATTTCAACACCGCGCACGCCACCTTCAAGATAAATCTCTACAGCAAGTGTTTGTGCAATGTATTCTTCTTTTGGGATTTCGGGTAAAAACCTCTTTGCATCAATGAAGATAGCATGGCCACCGAAAGGTTCCAGCAATGGTACACCAAACTTCTTCAGGCTTTCACCTAAATATGCAACTTGTTTGATTCGGGTTTCGAGGTAATCAAATTCGGTGCCTTCCATCAAGCCTTGTGTCAGGGCATTCATGTCCCTGCCCGACATGCCACCGTAGGTTACAAAACCTTCGAACATGATATTGTAAACGCTGGCCTGCTCGTACATCTTGCGGTCGCTAAAACCAATAAACCCACCCATGTTAACGATGGCATCCTTTTTACTGCTCATTGTCATTGCATCGGAATAGGTGTACATTTCCTTTACAATTTCTTTGATGGTCATGTCCTGATAGCCGTCCTCACGAATTTTGATGAAGTAGGCATTCTCGGCAAAACGGGCAGAATCGAAGATGACTTTTGTGCCATATTTTTGCGCCATTTCATACACTTCCTTCATGTTCTGCATCGAAACGGGCTGGCCGCCTGATGAGTTACAAGTCAGGGTGATGACTATAAATGGAATTTTCTCGATAGGATTGTTTTTTAACACCTCTTCGAGTTTGTTCAAATCAAGGTTTCCCTTAAAGGCATGGTATTTTGTAGGATGAAAAGCTTCATCGATGGTACAATCAACAGCGCGTGCATGCCTGAATTCGATGTGGCCTTTGGTGGTATCGAAATGTGAATTTCCGGGAATGATGTCACCCTCTTTCACCAGGACTGAAAACAATACATTTTCGGCAGCCCGTCCCTGGTGGGTGGGCAAGAAATCATTAAAGCCAAACAACTCTTTGATGGCTGCTTTCATTTTTAGGTAAGATGTGGCGCCGGCATAACTTTCGTCGCCAATCATCATTTCCGACCATTGCTTGTCGCTCATGGCACCTGTTCCCGAATCGGTGAGCAGGTCGATGTAAACGTATTCGCTGCGGAGGTTAAACAAATTGTTGTAGGCTTCTTTCAGCCACTCTTCTCTTTCTTCACGTGTACTGCGGCGGATGGTCTCCACCATTTTAATTTTATAGGATTCTGCAAATGGTAATTCCATAATTCAAAATATTTTTTGTTGAAATAATAAAAATAATAAACGGGTAGGTTATCCAAAATTGACAGGTTAAAAGTTTGTCTGTTCTTTAATAAAGGAATATGTAGGTTATTGAAATCTCAAAATTCTCACGATAGTGATGTCTTTGGCAAAAAAGCAAAACTCAAATAAAACCCAAATTCAAAATCCTAATATTCAAAAATACATATGCTTGAAATAATGGTGGCTTTGCAATTTGTAAATTGGATTTATTTGTCCTTTGAGTTTTGTTATTTACCACTTTAATACTGTGAGTCAATAACTTCAAGAACAGACACTTTTAAAAGTGGTAGGTGTCCCTGTTTTTGATGTTCAGGTGGATACGTTGGCTTAAAATTGAAATTAAATGGTACAAATGCATTTTCAGTTCAAATTTATTTGTTGACGCAAAAATAGGAAGAATTTTGATTGCATATAGTTTTTTAGTACGGCAGGGTAGATTTTGTAAGAGAATAGACAAGGCTGGCATCCCTTTTTGGACAGAATTATTTTGTAGGAACCGCGCGGCCGGGATTGAAGTGGTAGCTTGCAGAAATGGCGGCAGATTTTTTTGTTGGCAGACGGAGACTGACGAAGGAAGGCCACGCACTGCTTACAAAAAAACAGCCGGTATGAGGCAACTACAAACGGAAAGCCCGTTAAGCCGCTCAAAGAAAAATGTATAACAAGCTTAACAAAAGAATTTCAAAATTTCTAAGTAAATTGCAACCCTTCTATTTTGATCTTGTCAATTAATGACGAACGATAACAAGAAAATCGGGAAATTGGTGCAAACGGAGATTCACAGGGATATTATTGAAAAGTGTAAGCGAGGTAATGCGCGGGCCCAATATAAGCTCTATAACCTCTATGCACAGGCCATGTACAACATTTGCATGCGCATGATGAATTCCCGTGAGGAGGCCGAAGATATGCTACAAGAAGCGTTTTCGGATGCTTTCAGACGGCTTGGTTCGTTCAGGTATGAATCGACTTTTGGGGCATGGCTGAAGCGGATCGTGGTCAATAATTGTATCAACGAGATTAACCGCCGAAAAGCTGACCTGGAGTTCTTTGAAGATATGCATTTGTTTGAAGGGCAAAAAGAGAGCGACGATAAGATGTATGAGGGGAAATTGAACGTTTCGAGCATCCGGGAAGCTATGGAAGATTTGCCCAAGGGAGCCAGGTTGATATTTTCGCTGTACCTGCTGGAAGGTTATGACCATGTAGAGATAGCGCAGATTTTGAACATTTCCGAATCGAATTCCAAATCGCAATACATGCGTGCCCGGTTGAAAGTGAAAGAGAAGTTAAGTAAAATACAATTAGAGGAGGCTTAGAAGAAAGTGGAGTGTTGGAGTAGTGGAGTGTTGGAGTAGTGGAGTGTTGGAGGAATGGAGAGAAGGAGAGAAGGAGAGAAGGAGAGAAGGAGAGATGGAGTGTTGGATTATTGGAAAAAATGAGAAATGAAATGGGAAAAAAAATAAATCAAGGAAGCTATGAGCAGGGATAAACTGGAAAAATTTGTATTCGACAACAAGGATGAGTTTAACGAGTTCACACCCGCTCCCGACTTGTTTAATGGTGTGGAGACCCGTAAGCCACGGATTATCAGGATGAATTGGAACAGTATAATGTGGAAAGCTGCTGTTGTTGTAGGTATTTTTATTGGCTCCTATTTTTTCCATGATTGGATGGATAGCACCACGGAAAATACCCAGGTGGCTGCTACTGAACAATTCGATCAATCTTCGGAAATTGTAAAAATGCTCATTGAGGCCGAGGCCTACTACACTTCTCAAATAGATAGTAAGAAAGAAGAATTCTACCTGTTGACATCTGGGCAACCCAATATTAAAGATGAAATTGATTTGGAACTTGTGGAGTTGGATGCTGTTTATGCCCAGCTACAAAAAGACCTGAAAGACAATGCCGATAACGAAGAAGTTATCGAGGCGATGGTACAGAACTACAGGATTAAACTTGATATTCTAGAAAGTGTACTTGTACAATTACAAAGAGCTAAAAACGGTGAAAATGAAAATAACTATGAAGTTGAATTGTAAATTAATCATTGCGTTTGCCGCGCTCCTGCTGATGATCCCCTGGAACGGATCGGCGCAGGACTTCTCGAAGTCGCGGTATGAGAAGCGTGTTTTTGCCGTTGGCAAAAACACCGAAGTGCAG
>Ga0208648_1002026_pt1 | contig 14844 bp, 14 predicted proteins | sample AntAceMetag02UKL_FD_184772 | JGI IMG/M metagenome (GOLD analysis project Ga0208648, IMG submission 184772) | Saline lake microbial communities from Ace Lake, Antarctica - Antarctic Ace Lake Metagenome 02UKL (SPAdes) (version 2) | ecosystem: Environmental > Aquatic > Non-marine Saline and...
TTTTTTAAAATTATTAATATTTGCTATAATAAAGATATAATACAGTAATTTGAGAATATGCCACATAAGATTGTTAAATTGTTAAAACTAGATAAGCCGTTGGTTATTTTTGATTTGGAAACTACAGGTCTATCTATTTTTATTGATAGGGTTGTTGAGATTGCTTACTTAAAAATAATGCCAAACGGAGTTGTATTTAAGGGAGATTTTTTAATTAATCCAGAAATGGAAATTCCCGAAGAATCAATTGAGGTTCATAGCATAACTAATAATGATGTATCTGGGGCACCAACATTTAAGCAGAAAGCAGCTGATTTGTGGGATGTTTTTTATGATTGTTATTATGGTGGATTTAATGTAATTTATTTTGATTTACCAATGGTACGACGGGAATTTATCAGAGTTGGCATGGATTTTGAGTACGATATGACGCAGATTATTGATTCAAAAAGAATTTATCAATATATGGAACCAAGAACCTTGGCTGGTGCATATAAATATTATTGTGGTAAAGAGCATAAGTATGCTCACAATGCTCTTTCGGATGTAGAAGTGACAGCTGAAATATTTAATAAACAGTTAGAAGAATATAAAGAAGTGAGAGATTTGGACTTTGTTAAAAAAATTCATGCTGAAGTAAGTGAAATGTATGTGGACAATGAGAGAAAGTTTTATTGGCGTTATGGCAAGGCGCATTTTGCTTTTTCTAAATATAGAGATGAACCGTTAGAAAAAATTGCTAAAATTGATCCTGGTTTTTTGAACTGGATTTTGTCAGCTGATTTTTCAACACGAATTAAAGAAATTATTGGAGGAGCATTAAAGGGTGAATTTCCTAAAAAGAAAAAAGAAAAAAAGAAAAAATAGAAAATTATTCAATTTATATTTAGAAAGTCGTAGTTTTTACTACGACTTTTAGATTTGCTCAAAAAGGCTAATCAGGATAAAATGTAGTTATGGATAATAATCAAGAAGAACGTATAACTTCGACTAAAGAAACTAATGGTGACAAAGCCTTTGATTTAACTTTGCGTCCGAAAAGTTTAGGAGAATTTATTGGACAGAATAAAATCAAGGAAAATTTGGATATTTTTATTACGGCCGCTAAAAATCGAGGTGAATCAATTGAACATGTAATGCTTTATGGTTCGCCAGGTTTAGGAAAAACTACCTTGGCGCATGTTTTAGCCAATGAAATGGGCGCTAACGTTAGAGTTACTTCCGGACCGGCGATTGAAAAAGCTGGAGATTTAGCAGCTATTCTGACTAATTTAGGGGCAGGCGATATTTTATTCATTGATGAGATTCACCGTTTAAATAAATCTATTGAAGAAATACTTTATCCAGCAATGGAGGATTATGCTTTGGATATTATAATTGGCAAAGGTCCCTCGGCTCGGACTTTACGGTTAGATTTGCCGAAATTTACGATTATCGGTGCGACGACAAAAATAAGTTCTTTGTCAGCGCCACTACGCGATCGATTCGGTTCAACGTATCATCTTAATTTTTATGAGACGGAGGATATAGAAAATATTATTCATCGTAGTGCGAAAATTTTAGGTATTAATCTTGATCAGAAATCGGCTGTCGAAATTGCTTCACGTTCTAGAAGAACTCCGCGAGTGGCTAATCGTTTATTGAAACGGGTTCGTGATTATTGTCAGGTGAGGGGTGACGGTGATATCGTTGCTAATCATTGTTTAGATGCTTTTAATCTATTAGATGTTGACGATTTAGGACTGGATGCGATTGACCGAAAAATTTTGGAATTGATTATTGATAAATATAATGGTGGACCAGTTGGTTTGAATACGATTGCCGCTGCTACTGGTGAGGACATATCAACGATTGAGGAAGTTTACGAGCCATATCTTATGCAGTTGGGATTCCTGGACCGATCTCCTAGAGGTAGAATAGTGACTGATATTGCTCACCGACATTTAGGTAGAAAGAAAAAAGGACAAAGCGATTTAAAATTATAAATTATTTAAAATTTTTATGACTTTTTCTTTATCATTTTTTTTATTAATATATGCTTTGTTTCTGCTGTTGTGGGGTGTTTTTAGTTTGGTGGCGATATATCATATGTTCAGATTTGGTTTTTTAAATTTTACTACTTTTTTTACCACTTTTATTTATATTGCTATTTCTGTTTTGATTTTATTTTTGTCTTATCAATACATCAGTCAGATCAGCTGGGGTTTAAATATTACAGTCTTTGAAGATTTATTTAATAATTGGTTTAATTTTAATTAAAACGTATGGAGATATATCGTTTATCCAATAAATTACCCGATGAAAAGATAATTAAAATTTTAAGAAAAGATTTATTTATTTTAATAAAAAAAATTGCTTTATTTGTTTTATTAATTATTTTGCCAATGATATTCTCTTATTTGATGCTGGCAGTTTATCCTGATTTACTCCATGGTACAGTCTCGTATCCCTTAATAGTATTATCGATAAGCGCTTATTATTTGTTTATTTGGTTATTCTTTTTTTTCACCTTTATAGATTATTATTTGGACGTTTGGATAATCACTAATGAAAGAATTATTGATGTCCAGCAAAAAGGTTTTTTTGCCAGAATTATTTCTGAGCAGAGATTATATCGCATTCAGGATGTAACTAGTGAAGTTCAGGGTTTTTTGCCGACAGTTTTTAGGTATGGGAATATTTATGTCCAGACAGCCGGCTCAAAACAGCGTTTCTTTTTTAATGAAATACCACACCCAGATATAGTTAGAGATGAAATAATTAAATTAGCCGAACGAAGCAAGAAAAAGCATAAAGACATAAGTTGATTTTATTTCTATGTTTTACACTTCGGACTTTGATTACAGATTACCAAGCAAGTTGATTGCTCAGCAACCGATGAAACCGCGAGATCATTCGCGGCTTTTGATTTTAGATAAAAATACTGGAGAGATTGAACATAAACATTTTTATGATATTGTAAATTATTTAAATGATGGAGATGTTTTGGTATTGAATAATTCAAAAGTTTTTCCAGCTAGATTAATTGGTCAGAAAAAAGATACTGGTGGTAAGATTGAAGTTTTTTTGCACCAAAAAATAAAAGCTGGTATTTGGAATTGTCTCTTGGGTGGACATGGCAAAAAAGATGATTTAGAAATTAAATTAGGGAAAGGCCGATTTAATTTAATAGCTAAGGTTTTAAAAGATAATCAAGATGGGACGTGGCAGGTTAAATTTAATAAAACAGGACAGAGTTTTTTTAATGTTGTAAATAAAATTGGCAAAACGCCTCTGCCACCATATATAAAAAGAAATAAAAAGTTGGTCGTTTCTTCTCAAAAAGATAAAATTAATTATCAAACTGTTTATGCTGATGAGAAAAAAACAGGATCAGTAGCCGCGCCGACTGCTGGTTTTCACTTTACACCGCCATTACTTAATAAACTAAAAAAACGAGGCATACAAATTGAATATGTAACCTTGCACGTTGGCTTGGGTACTTTTGCGCCAGTCAAAATAGAAAAAATTAAAGATCACAAAATGCATTCAGAGTTGGTTGAAATTAGTAAAAAAACCTTAGCCAATGTTATTAAAGCAAAAAAAGAAAAAAGACGAATTATTGCCGTTGGCACTACTTCAATTAGAACCTTAGAAAGCGCTTTTACTACTGTCATTCTGGAGTCCCGAATACTCGGGACGATAGAATCTCGACGAGATCCTATCAGTCGCTCGTTCAACGCTCCTTCCATGATGACAAATCATTCTTTTCAAACTAGCATTTTTATCTATCCACCGTACAAGTTTAAAGTTATTGATGCTGTAATTACCAACTTTCATTTGCCAAAATCAACACTTTTGATGCTAGTTAGTGCTTTTGCTGGTAAAAAGAATATTGATAGAGCCTATCAAGAGGCGATTAAAAATAAATATCGATTTTTCAGCTATGGCGACGCAATGTTTATTAATTAACTTGACCAAAGGCTATTATTCAGTTTATATTAAAGATAGATATTAAATTAATAATAACTAAAAATAAAATTCAGAGCTTGCAGTTTTTAATGTTTGAGTTTTGAGTTTTAATTTATTTTTTATGTCAGTACCAAAGAAAAGAAAAACACCAAGTAAAGTTAGAAAAGGTAGATCGCATCAAGCGCTTAAAAAAATTAGCTTGAACAAATGTCAAAAATGCGGTCATGAAGTTAAGCCTCATACAGCTTGCAGTTTTTGTGGCTATTATAAAAACAAGGAGGCGATTAAGATAAAAATAAAAAAAGACAAAAATAAGCAATAATAAAAAGTTTATTTTTTAAATTTTATGTCTAATCGGCATCTCGCCAGAACAATTGCCATGCAATCTCTTTTTAATTGGGATTTTAATGGAAAACCAAAAAAAGATTTGGATAAATTAGTAAAGAAGAATTTTGAGCAATTTGCTCCTAGATTTGACGACCATGGTTTTGTCAAAAAGTTAATTAATGGCGTAGTTAATAAATTAGACAAAGTAGATGAGTATATTACTAGATATGCAACGGAGTGGCCATTAGAACAAATTACTATTGTTGATCGTAATGTTTTACGTATTGGCGTATATGAACTTATTTATGATGACGACATACCAGCCAAAGTGGCAATAAATGAAGCAATCGAAATAGCTAAAGCTTTTGGTGGAGAGTCGTCAGGAAAATTTGTAAATGGTGTTTTGGGGGCGATATATAAAGACATTGAAAAAAATAATATTGAGCCAGAAAAACCCAAAAAGTAAAATAATAATTAAGATTGCTAAATTGTTAAATTGTTAAATTGGTGAGAAGATTTTCAATATAACAATGTAACAATGGAGCAATGAAAAAAAATGAAAGATTTTTCAAAACTTGAAAATCGTCTTGATGTGAAATTCAAAAATATTGATTTTTTACGACAGGCGATGGTCCATCGTTCTTATTTAAATGAACATCCTGATTTTGGTTTACCGCATAATGAGCGTTTAGAATTTTTGGGCGATGCAGTTCTAGAAATAATTGTAACTGAATCTCTGTTTAATAATTATCCGACCACACCTGAGGGAGATTTGACTAACTGGCGTGCTAGCTTGGTTAATTTCAAAATGCTTTCAACGGTAGCCCAAGAATTAAAAATAGAAGAATTTTTGTATTTATCGCGTGGTGAATCAAAAGATAAAAATTCTAAGGCCAGACAATATATTTTGGCTAATGCTATGGAATCCTTGATTGGTGCAATATACTTAGATCAAGGCATTAAATCATCGAAAAAATTTGTTAAAAGAGTTATTTTAGCTAAGCTAGATAACATTCTAGCTAATAAACTATACCTAGATCCGAAATCTAAATTTCAAGAAAAATCCCAAGAATTATATGGAATCACTCCTCATTATCGAGTTATGGATGAGTCAGGACCAGATCATGCTAAAACTTTTGAAGTAGGCCTTTATCTTAATGAAGATTTAGTGGCTAAAGCTAAAGGCGCTTCAAAGCAAGAAGCACAAGTAGCGGCCGCAGACAAAGGAATAAAGAAGAAGAAATGGTAAAGCAAACTATAGATTAAAATTATTAATTTTAAATTATAAATATGGACATAAAAGAATTATTTAAGATTGCAGTTTCAAAAAAAGCATCTGATTTACATTTAGTAGTTGGGCTATCACCTTTAATTAGAGTTGATGGTGAACTAATGTCGTTAAGTGAAAAAAAAGTAGCAGATAAGGAAATGGAGCAGATGGCTTTTGCTTTAATTACCGATGAACAGAAAAAAAGATTTATTTCCTCCAAGGAACTTGATTTTAGTTATGAATCAGATAAGGGTTTTCGGTTCAGAGTAAATTTACATTATGAAAGGAATAATATTGGTTTAGTTGCCAGAGTAATAAACGATACAACACCGACGATTGAAGAAGTTGGATTGTCTAATGTAGTAACTAATTTATTAAAATTAAAACAAGGCTTGATACTAGTCACTGGACCGACTGGTTGTGGTAAATCAACTAGTTTAGCAGCGATGGTAAATTATATTAATGAAAATCGTAATTGCAGTATCGTAACACTAGAGGATCCAATTGAATATATTTTTGAATCAAAAAAAAGCATAATTATTCAACGTCAATTGGGTAGCGATATGCTTTCTTTTGACAACGGACTTAAGCATGCTTTAAGACAAGATCCAAATGTTGTAATGGTTGGTGAAATGAGAGACTTGGAAACAATTGCAACAACAATAACTTTAGCTGAAACTGGACATTTAGTTTTGGCAACATTGCATACTTATAGCGCAGCTCAGACGATTGACAGAGTTATTGATATGTTTCCACCTCATCAGCAAAATCAAGTCAGAATGCAATTGTCTATGACTTTAGCTGGTGTCATATCGCAGAGATTGGTACCAAAAATAAAAGGTGGACGTTTAGCAGCTAGAGAAATTTTAATTAATACTTCAGCAGTGGCAAATTTAATTAGAGAAAATAAGATTGCTCAAATCGGAACAGTTGTTGAAACTAGCGCTAAAGAAGGTATGGTTAGTCTAGACAGGGCATTAAAAAAACTATACGAAGAAAAAATTATTACCAAGGAAATTGCTCAGAGTCAAATGGAAAATCCAGAGATGCTTGATAAGTTTAGAATTTTATAATTTTATCTAATATTAGATAAATTATTTTGTAAACACTTTTTCTCTAAAATTAAGGCTATTTTAGCTTGACACTATTTTATAATGATGTATAATAACTAAAGAATTATTTAGCGTTAGACACAACAATTTTAGTATGAGAAACTATCAAACAAAGCTTAAATTAAAAAGCGGTTAAAGTTGTGGCTATTTTATGTCTGACTGAACCGCTTCAGGGCGGTTTTTTAGTTCTCAAAAAATTTATCATTACCTTTGGCCAACAGACAGCAAAAATGATGTTTATTGGTTAGCGGTTATGGAAAGAACATTAACAATTGAATATAAGTTATCAAAGTAGCAAAAAATGTAACAAAAAATAAAATATTATTATCCACATTTTTAAAGTAGAAATGTGGGAAAATCACGTTAAGGGTATATGGTGAATGCCTTGACTCAAGAAGGCGATGAAGGACGTAGCAGCCTGCGATAAGCTTCGGTGAGGTGGCAAGCAACCTTTGAACCGGAGATTTCCGAATGGGGAAACCTGCCCCGTTGAAGACGGGGCGTCCGTTTCGAGAATATATATCGAAATGAGACGACAACTCGGCGAACTGAAACATCTTAGTAGCCGGAGGAAAAGAAAGAAACAATGATTTCTAATCAATTCCGGATAATTTATTATTCGTTTTTGATTAGTAATCTTCTATTCCCTGAGTAGTGGCGAGCGAAAGGGGAGGAGTCTAAACTCCTTAAACTGCGTTTTTTATCTTGTTTACAAGATGAGAAATTGAAGGATCTGGGTCCATATGTTTTTGGAGGGTTGCAAGATGATTGCGTTTACTTCCTAGACAAGTAAGGTAGAGAATACAAAAATAACTTCCCTAGTTGAAGCGAGCTGGAAAGCTCCGCCAGAGAAGGTGACAGCCCTGTAAAGCAAAAGGGGTTATTACTCTACGGTAATATATCTTAAGTACTGCGGGACACGTGAAATCCCGTAGGAAGCTAGGTCGACTATGACCTAAGACTAAATACTTCTTGAGATCGATAGTGAACAAGTACCGTGAGGGAAAGGTGAAAAGCATCCCGGTGAGGGAGGTGAAATAGTACCTGAAACCATATACTTACAAAGAGTCGGAGCCTTAGTTTACTAGGGTGACGGCGTGCCTATTGAAGAATGAGCCAACGAGTTTATTGTATGTGGCTTACATAATTCGCCCAAGGCGAAGGATGTGTAGTGAAAGCGAGGGTTAACCGCCCATATCTATTTATTTTGCAGGTGCTAGACATCTCTAGTCTCTGCAAAATATTTAGAAGGTCGCATGCATAAGACCCGAAGCCGAGTGATCTAACCATGGCCAGGTTGAACGGAGTAGAAATACTTCGGGAGGACCGAACCCACTAGTCGTGCAACACTAGGGGATGAGCTGTGGTTAGCGGAGAAATTCCAATCGAACTCGGCAATAGCTGGTTCTCCTCGAAATAGCTTTAGGGCTAGCCTCGGATGCTGACTACTGGGGGTAGAGCACTGGATGAGGGCGGGTCGCAAGATACCGTCTTTAACCAAACTCCGAATACCGGTAGGTGTAATCCGGGAGTTAGACTATGGGCGCTAAGGTCCATCAGTCGAAAGGGAAACAGCCCAGACCGCAGTCTAAGGTCCCTAAATGTATACTAAGTGTAAAAGGTGGTGTCGTGACTACGACAACTAGGAGGTTGGCTTAGAAGCAGCCATCCTTTAAAGAAAGCGTAATAGCTCACTAGTCAAGTTGCCGCGCGCCGAAAATGTATCGGGGCTAAGTATACTACCGAAGACGCGGACTCATCGCTCTTGAGTGATGAGTGGTAGAGGAGCATTCCATGGGCGTTGAAGCTGAATCGCGAGGTTTGGTGGAGCGCATGGAAGAGAGAATGTTGGCATGAGTAGCAAAAAGGCAGGTGAAAACCCTGCCCACCGAAAGTTCAAGGTTTCCTGGGCAACGCAAATCGACCCAGGGTTAGTCGGTCCTAAGACGAGGCCCGTGTAGTGCGGGCGTAGCCGATGGACGAGCTGGTTAATATTCCAGCACTACTATAATTTTCCGATGGGGAACGCAGATCGGATGTTTGAGCGTTTTAATGGTATGAGCGTTGATGGCGCAACAGGATGATCCAGGCAAATCCGGATCACTTAATCCAACGGCGTTGTCAGAAGATGAAGCCTCTGGTGGAATCAATTCAGGCTGATAGTCTGCCAAGAAAAACCTCTAGGGCTAAGATTATAGTATCCGTACCGCAAACCGACACAGGTGAACGAGGCGAGAAGCCTCAGGTGTACGAGAGAACCTTCGTTAAGGAACTCGGCAAAACAGCGGTCGTAAGTTCGCAATAAGACCTGCCCCGAGCAATCGGGGCCGCAGCGAAAGAGCCCAAGGGACTGTTTACCAAAAACACAGCTCTCTGCTAACTCGAAAGAGGATGTATAGAGGGTGACGCCTGGCCAGTGTCCGAACGTTAAGGGGAGGGGTTATCCCGAGCAATCGGGAGAAGCTTTGAACCTAAGCGCGGATGAACGCCGGCGGTAACTATAACCGTCCTAAGGTAGCGAAATTCCTTGTCAGGTAAGTTCTGACCTGCACGAATGGCGTAACCACTTGGGCACTGTCTCAACGAAGGACTCGGCGAAATTGCAATACGAGTAAAGATGCTCGTTAATCATAGTTGGACGAAAAGACCCCGTGAAGCTTTACTATAGCTTGATATTGGATTAGGGGTATGCATGTTCAGTATAGGTGGGAGATCTTCGGATCGTCAGTGAGATACCACTCTTGTATATTTTTAATTCTAACCCTAGGCCTTGAATCAGGTCAGGGGACAGTATCTGGTGGGTAGTTTGTCTGGGGCGGATGCCTCCTAAAAAGTAACGGAGGCGTTTACAAAGGTTGGCTATCCCGGGATGGAAATCCGGGAGATAGTGTAAAGGCATAAGCCAGCTTTACTGCAAGACCTACAAGTCGAGCAGTTGCGAAAGCAGAACTTAGTGATCCGACCGTGCGATATAGGACGGCGGAAGCTCATCGGATAAAAGCTACTCCGGGGATAACAGGCTGGTCCCGCCCAAGCGTCCACAGCGACGGCGGGGTTCGGCACCTCGATGTCGGCTCGTCGCATCCTGGGGGTGGAGAAGCTCCCAAGGGTTGGGCTGTTCGCCCATTAAAGCGGCACGCGAGCTGGGTTCAGACCGTCGTAAGACAGGTCGGTCTCCTATCCACTATGATCGTGGAAACTTGAGGAGATCCTTCCCTAGTACGAGAGGACCGGGAAGGACGGAGCTCTAGTGTACCAGTTGTCCCACCAGGGGCATTGCTGGGTAGCTACCTCCGGTTTGGATAAACGCTGAAAGCATCTAAGCGTGAAGCCGTCTCCAAGATTAGGTTTCATAGGTTGGCGGAAGATGACCGCCTTGATAGGCTCTAGGTGTAAGCGCAGCAATGTGTTTAGCCGAGGAGTACTAATAAACCATTTGATTTTCCCACATTTTTGCTTTGAAATATGATAATTTAAAAAAACACCATTGTTCTGGTGGTTCTTGCGAAGAGGCCACACCTGATCCCATCTCGAACTCAGAAGTTAAGCTCTTTAGCGCCGATGATACTTGGGCCTGAGCCCTGGGAAAGTAGGTTGCCGCCAGAACAATGGTGTTTTTTTTATTTAATTATGTTATTATTAATAAGGGTTTGTTGATAATTTCTGGAGGAGACTAAATGAAAGACAAGGACAGAATAAACGAAGTAAGAAAAGTACTTGAATCAATTTGGCAAAAAGTCCAAGCAGTTGGTAGGTGTTGGAAAGGGAAAGGCGATGGAAATAACCCTTTAGCTGATAGTCATATTACCTTTCTGAACGAGAAAGAAGCTGCAACAGTTTTTTATCATGAAGGAATACTCTATTTGATTGAGTACCAAGCAGTCAGTAAAACTTTTCTTGGAGATGACATTAAAGAACTTTTAAAAAAGGAGGGAATAGACATTAACAATTATTAACCCCATCCCCCCCCCTTTTTTTATAAATAATAAATGTTTTTCAAATTTCACTAATTAAGTGATTTTTTATTTTATGAAATGGACTTGGGTTATTGTAGCCGGCTTATGTACTATTTGTTTCATGATTTATTCATTTATGGCTTACGGTTATTAAGCCGTTTTTTATTTTGATGTATTTTAAAAATTTATATAAATTTATCGTTTAATAGCTAATTTTAGCTATTTTTTTTATACAAATAATTGACACTAACCTTAATGGATGTATAATAAAAAGTAATATTATGTTTGAAATTATTTTTATAATTATAAAATTTATCATAAGTATATGCAGGCGGTTATCTTGGCTGCTGGCCAAGGAAAAAATTTAAGGCCATTAACTTATCACATACCTAAACCGATGATCAGATTGGCTGGGTATAATTTTATTGAATGGAATTTAAAAAATTTACCTAAAGAAATAAATGAAGTAGTGCTAGTTGTGGGTTATCTGGCTGAACAGATTATAAATCATTTTGGTAATGAATATAATGGCATAAAAATAATTTACGTTAAACAAAAGAAGCAGTTGGGGACAGGGCATGCTCTTCAGATTTGTCGGTCGGTTTTAGGCGACAGATTTTTAGTTTTAATGGGGGATGATATTTATTCCGCTAGAGATATTGATAAATGCTTGAAACATAATTTATGTCTATTAGCTAATGAAATATCAGGTAAATTTATTGGTGGACGAATAAAATTAAACAGTGCAGGACATTTACAGGAAATCAAAGAAGGTGTTCATAATAGAAATATAAGTATGGTTAATACCGGTTTATATATTTTAACAAAAGACATTTTAAATTATAATTTAGAGAGTGAGAAAGAAAATTACAATTTACCTCAGACTATAGTTAAATTAGCTCAAAACAAACCTATTGTTATAGAAAAGGCATATTTCTGGTTGCAGGTTAATGATACAGCTACACTTAAACGAGCAGAAAAATTATTAAAACGGCTTAATGAAAAATAGAAAACAAAAAATAGTCACCATTGGTGGAGGGACTGGTAGTTTTACAGTTCTTTTGGGTTTGAAAAAATTGCCAGTGGAAATTACGGCTATAGTTAGTATGGCTGATGACGGTGGTTCGACCGGTGTATTAAGAGATGAATTAGGCGTTTTACCACCAGGAGATATCAGACAATGCCTAGTTGCTTTGTCAAAATCCAGTGAAACCATGAGAGAACTTTTTAATTATCGATATAATAGTGGAGGATTAATTGGACATAGTTTCGGCAATATTTTTTTATCAACATTAGAAAAAGTGACAGATAGCTTTAGCGATGCAATAACAGAAGCTGGGAAATTATTAAATATCAGGGGTAAGGTCGTGCCGGTAACTTTAACGAGAGTTGATTTAATCGCAAAATTAATTAGTGGAAAAATATTATTAGGAGAAAACAGAATAGATGAATCCGACTTGTCTAATTTAAAGAAGATATATCTAAAACCGAAAGCCAGGGCAAATCCCGAGGCTATCAAAGCTATTAGACAAGCAGATAAAATTATTATTAATCCCGGCAGTTTGTATACTAGTATTATCCCTAGTTTTTTAGTAGAAGATATTCCTCAGGCAATAATAAAAAGTAAGGCTAAAAAAATTTACATCTGCAATTTAATAAATAAAGTAGGACAAACAAATGATTTTACAGTTTTAGATTTTTTAAGTAAAATAGAAGAATATTTATCAATTAATTCAATTGATTGGGTTGTTTATAATAAAAAAAGGCCTGATAGGTCTTTATTGAAAAAATATTCCAACGAAGGTAAATTTGTTGAATTTGGTAATATTGAAGATAGCAGAAAAGCAAAGTTTATTGGTGCAAATTTTTTATCAGCGAAAACATATAAACAAAAAAGAAACGATAAAATAAAAAGAACATTAATCAGACACGATTCTGATAAAATAGCTAAAGTTATTTATAAGATAGTTTAAAAATATTATATGAAAAAAATTGTAGTTTTAGCTGCCGGTCAAGGCACACGAATGAATTCTGAGTTGCCAAAAGTATTGGTGCCCCTGAAAGGTAAGCCAATGATTCAATATTTAGTTAGGTCAATAAATGAATCTGGTGTAAATTGTAAACCGATTCTCGTTGTCTCGCCAGATAATGAAGAAATAATAAAAAAAGAACTTGGCGAATATGATTGCGAATATGCTCTTCAAGACAAACAATTAGGTACGGGTCATGCCTTGGCTTGTGCTAAACAGTATTTAGAGTCAGCTGATAAAATTGTTTGTTTTTATGGCGACCATCCTTTTATTAGTCCGTCGACAATTAAAAAATTGGCTGACTACCCAAACGGCGTTATAACTATGATGACAACGACTGTTGATAATTTTGATGGGTGGCAGAAAAATTTTTATCATTGGGGAAGAATTGTTCGTCAAAACGGAGAAATAAAAGCAATTGTAGAGTTTAAAGACGCTGACGAAGAGATAAAACAAATCAAAGAAGTAAATCCAGGTTTATATCGTTTTGACAGCCAGTGGCTTTGGGAAAATATTGATAGATTGGGGAATAGCAATGCTCAACATGAGTATTATTTAACTGATTTGATTAAGCTTGCCTTTGAACAGAATCAGAAAATTAGTTCAATTATTATTAGTCCGAAGGAGGTTATTGGAATAAATAGTATAGAGGAATTAAAAATTGCGGAAAATTTAATTTAATCCATGAAACAAGTTTTAGATTTACATATCCATTCAAAATATTCTCGCGCTTGTTCACCTCAACTTATATTAGAAAATATTGATCAAGCTTGTCGGGTTAAAGGGGTGGACATAATAGCAACTGGAGATTTTACTTTTCCAGAATGGTTTGATGATATAAAAAATAAACTAGAAGAAACCAAGACTGGAGCGGGACTTTATAAATTAAAAAGAAATGAAGACGATAAAATAAAATTTTTGTTATCTACTGAGTTAGCTTTGATTTATAAAAGTGATGGAAAAGTCAGACGTATTCACATAGTGGTGCATGCACCGAATATTGAAGCAGTTAAAGAATTAAATAAATTTTTAGATAAAAAATACAATATTCGTTCTGATGGTCGACCAATACTTGGCATGAGCGCTGTGGATTTAGCAAAATTATGTTTTTCTATTGATAAAAACTTTTTAATTTATCCAGCTCATATTTGGACACCTTGGTTTGCAGTTTTTGGTTCTAAATCTGGCTTTGATTCTCTAGAAGAATGTTTTGGTAAATATACAGACAGAATTTATGCGATAGAAACTGGCCTTTCAAGTGATCCAGAGATGAATTGGCAACTTTCCGCACTAGACAAATTGACTATCTTATCAAATTCCGACGCCCATTCATTACCAAACATTGGACGTGAAGCTAATATATTTGATTTAGACGATATTTCTTATAAAGAAATATACGAGGTTATAAAAACAAAAAATTTAGATAAGTTGAAAGGTACAATAGAATTTTATCCTGAAGAAGGTATGTACCATTATGATGGTCATCGAGAATGCGGAGTTCGATTAACACCAGCGGAAACAAAAAAGCATCACAATCTTTGTCCAGCATGCAAAAAACCATTAACAGTTGGAGTTTTAAGTAGGGTTGAAGAATTAGCAGATAGACCATTTGGTTTTAGGCCAGACAAATCAGTTGATTTTAAAAAATTAATTGAATTAGATAAAATTATTGCTGAAGCGATGGAAATCAAGTCAAGATCCTCAAAGAAAGTTCAGTCGGAATATCAAAATCTAGTTAATAATACTGGTAGTGAATTGGATATTTTGATTAATTTAAACTTAGACAAATTAGCAAAGTTTACTTCACCACAAATCATTGAGGGCATTAAAAGAGTACGTAACGGTAATTTAACAATAGAGCCTGGCTTTGATGGTCAATATGGCTTGATAAAAATTTTTAAAGACGAAGAAAAGAATTCTCATCAACAAAAAATTTTATTTTAACATAGCAAAACTCCACGCTTTTGGTTTTAACATTCTTAAAAACATAAGCGTGGAGTTTTGTAATCTTAAATAGTGAGTCCAAAGTTTATTTCTTTTTTCTTTTAGCTGGTTTTCTTTTTGCAACTTTCTTTTTTGGAGCTACTTTTCTTTTAGCTGGTTTTCTTTTTGCAACTTTCTTTTTTGGAGCTACTTTTCTTTTAGCTGGTTTTCTTTTTGCAACTTTCTTTTTTGGAGCTACTTTTCTTTTAGCTGGT
>Ga0208648_1002029_pt1 | contig 14807 bp, 10 predicted proteins | sample AntAceMetag02UKL_FD_184772 | JGI IMG/M metagenome (GOLD analysis project Ga0208648, IMG submission 184772) | Saline lake microbial communities from Ace Lake, Antarctica - Antarctic Ace Lake Metagenome 02UKL (SPAdes) (version 2) | ecosystem: Environmental > Aquatic > Non-marine Saline and...
TCTATTTTTGTCATTTGAAGTTGGAAATAAGGAATTCTGCTTGCTCATAAAGATCCCCTCCAAGATAAATTAGGAAAGGATATATCGCAGAAAATATAAAAAAGCAACATAAAAAGACTATCTTTATATTTTTTCTCTAAATTATATGATGTTATTGATATTGAGTGTCCAATTTATATGCGTTATTCAGTAATTATAATTGGTTATCTCGTGCAGTGGTTGCCTATCTATCGAGGTCTGTATAATAGGAAATCCAGATGGTTTTCCCATTATTCGTCAAGTTTGATGGTCTCGTAAAAAGTTTCCAAATCCGTCACTCCCGCGAAAACGGGGGTTCAGAAGCGGTTGATTTTACTGGCTTCCCACGTTCGCGGGAATGACGAAAACGGAAGATTTTCGACTTTTTACGAGTTAGTCAAGTTTGTGTGCAAAATTCAGGTAATTATTATGAAAAAGTTCATTGTCATAACAACCATAAACCCTCCAACAAAATCTGTGAAAGCGTTTTCAGACAAACAAGATTATCATCTCATTGTCGTGGGGGATAAGAAAACACCTGCAAACTGGAATAGCCCGAATACAGAATTTATTTCTGAAAGAGAGCAAGAGCGTTCCGATTCAAAATGGATAAGATATTTGCCGTGGAATCATTATTGCAGAAAAATGGTTGGTTATTTGTCTGCTATAGAACAAGGGGCGCATATTATTATCGACACAGATGATGATAATATCCCCTATGTTGAATGGGACTTCCCCGATTTTGAAGGGGCATTTGAAACAATACCAGAAAACGGCGGCTTTTTTAATGTTTATAATCATTTTACCAAACAGAAAATTTGGCCACGCGGATTTCCATTAAATAGGATTAATGATCAAAGTGATACGTCTGGTAGCTTCCCAGAGACCCGGATTCCTATTGGCGTTTGGCAGGGTCTTGCCGATGGGGAGCCTGACGTTGACGCTATTTACAGGTTAACTAATAATGGTTCATGTATTTTTGAAGATAAAGGTCCAGTTGTTCTAAGCCGTAAAACAGTTTGCCCGTTCAATTCTCAAAATACCGCATACCGGAAAGAGCTTTTTCCATTACTCTATCTCCCGGCCTATGTGACCTTTAGATTTACTGATATATTGCGAGGTCTTGTTGCGCAACCAATCATGTGGGCCGCTGGGTACCATCTCGGATTTACAAGAGCCACGGTTTTTCAAGAAAGAAATTATCACAACTATATGAAAGATTTTGAATCTGAAATACCTTGCTATCTCCATGCTGAAAAGGTCGTTGAATCATGCTTCAAAGCAACCAGAGCAAAGAATTCAGTTGTCGACAATTTGTTTAATTCATATGTTGAATTGCTGAAACATAAGATTGTAGAGGGCAATGAAATCAAGCTCTTGACAGCGTGGCTGGAAGAATTGCAGTCATTGGGTCACCCCAGCGATAAAGACACTAAACAAAAAGGGTAAATTATGCAGAGTTGGGTTTTACTATTTATGGCATTATCTATGAATTCTTTGGCTAACGTTCTAATAAAAATTGGCGCTAAATCCCCGGGAGCTTCGGATGTTGGAAATAATTTTCTACAGAAAATCTTTACGTTTCTAAATTTTTCGACAATCCTTGCCATGGTTTTTTTTGCATGTAACATATTTGTATATCGAAAAGCGCTGGAAGAGATACAGCTCTCACTCGCATATCCTATCATGGCCGGCGGAGGCCTATTTATTGTAACTCTTGTATCTTTCGTTCATCCTCTCATGCGTGAGAGAGTCAGTTTCATACACATTATAGGGTTGGTGTTTATTCTCCTTGGCATTATATTGGTTACAAGGGAAATATAGTCAAGCTTCTTCTCAAATCACGCCTGGGGTGTGACTTCGCGACCCTGGATGCTTGATACTTGTTGTAGCGAAGCGGAAATCTGGTCTTTCGTGGGTATAAGAGAAAAAAAGGGGAAGTATGCACTGCACAGTAGATACTCAAGCTTGGTTGCAAGAAGAACTATACAATCAGAAAGACATTGGCAGATGCGCATAAAGATTGGATGAGCCGAATATAGGAAGAAGATAAGTGGCCGTACACCCGTTCGGGGTTTGGGGCTGGATTCACATTTTGGTAAACCTTGACCCTCTGAACCCGTGAACGTTTACGAAGTTAATCTTTAAGGGGTTGAAAATGAAATTGGAATTAAAGCAATCTGTTTCTGTAGTTGTAACGGTTTTTGATGAAACCTATTCGATAAACGAAACGGTTAAGAAATTAATTAATTGCGATAGAGGCTATATAAAGGAGATTATGCTACTGATTCATCCCAAATCCCCCAAGAGAACTCTCCAAATTTGTAAGGAATTATCTGAAAACCATGAATTTGTTATTGTTCAGGTTCAAGAAGTTACCCCAGGCGTCGGCTGGGCCGTTAGAGAAGGTATGGAAGCTGCAAAAGGAGATTTTATCGCTTTGTTGTCCAGTGATTTAGAAACCGAACCAGAAGCTTTGGATCGAATGATCACTAAGATCGAAGAGACAGATTGCGATCTGGTGATTGGGAACAGATGGTTAAAAGGAGGAGGATTTCATAATTATAATAAGCTTAAACTTATTTTAAACTGGCTATTTCAGCATATCTTTAGGATCATATATTTTACTAAACTCGGTGACTTGACCTATGGGTGTAAGGTCTTGAAACGTGATTTGGTTAAAAAAATAGACTGGGAATCAACCTTGCATGAAATATTTATTGAAACAACAATAAAGCCGTTGAAAATAGGATGCAAGGCGGACCAAGTGCCTACAGTCTGGATTGCGAGAACTGAAGGTGAAAGTAATAATACATTTTTACGAAATTTCAGGTATGTTGGATTGGCTCTAAAGGTCTGGATCAAGAAGAAGGGTTATTGCCTGAAAGAGGGTTCATTGAAATGAGCCTAAGGTGATGGTGATAAGGGTGCGGTGATAAGAAGTCGCTTTTTCAGGGAGACATGATAGCAAAATGCCGATGGAGTGACAGCCCAAAAGTCTATAACTACTTGTCATCATTATCGTTTACGCTTTCAGTCCGAAGCCTGGGATATATAATGGCACATATTATAACGCCTATGAAAGCTATAAGAAGGCCAATTTGCCAGACATCTGCCCCCAATTATGTTAACAAACCGGTAATGCTCCCGTACATGAGCCTTCAACAGGCAAAGCCATTCAACTCTGTCCACACCCCGAGGATGTGGTTTTTGAATTCAAATAAATGACACCGTTAAGAATCCTTCTCATCATTCCTGCCATAGTCTACATGTTAATCGCCATTATTTGGCAAGATCATAATATAAACTCAATTAACGGTGATGAGCCTCACTATTTGTTAATTGCAGATTCCATTATCAGAGATGGTGATTTGGAAATAATAAACAACTCCCGAATTGACACCCCTGTTTTGCGGGCAATGCCCGAGGGTTATAAATTCATATCCACGCATGATGTGAATGGCCATAGTGTGCATGGGATAGGGTTACCATTACTTCTTGTTCCGATGTATTATATAGGCGGAGTAACCACTGCAAAGATTTTCATTGCACTTTTAGCGGGATGCATCCCTTTTCTGGTCTATAGCCTCACTTGTTTTGTTCTTGCCAATGAAAAATGGGCAGTGGTAACAGCTTTAGTGGTTTCCCTTAGCCAACCGTTCTTGGCCGCAAGCAACCAAATTTATCCCGATTTGGTCATAGGATTAATTGTATTTTACTGCTCAATTAAGTTATTGAAAATTTACAAAACCCAAACATTTTCTCTGACTAAGAGTGATATACTGTTTATCAGCTTATTGATTGGGTATCTGCCGTGGTTACACATCAAGTCACTTCTCCCGATGTTCTTGCTTTATTTTTTTTATTCATTTTTTTGTATCAAACTTTCATATACATCAGCATCGAATCATAATTGCCCCCTCTTTTTGACAATAAGTACGGTCACAATTCTTTGTTCTCTCATTCTACTTGGAGCTTACAACCAGCATGCTTTTGGCTCAATTTATGGACCACATCATATGACCTCTTTAAACATCGGCCTGCGTGCAGTTGGTATGATTTTCACAGGGCTCCACATTGATCGCGTACAGGGTCTATTCTTTCAATGTCCTCTATTGTTGATAGGTTTGATTGGAATTGTTGTCTTTGTAAACGAGGCTCGTCTTTTCGCAATAATGGTTATCTTGTTATATTTATCAATTGTTGTGCCTAATTCAACTCACATTAATTGGTATGGCGGGTATTCATTTGCAGGGCGTTTTATGTGGTCAGTTGTACTACTTTGGTGTTTTCCTTTCGCGTATACGATGAAATATTTGCTTCATAGAGGGAAAAGGACGTGGATATTAGCTGCTTTTTTTATAGCCTTAAGTATCCAAGCAATTTTTGCTTCAGTTGTGCTTACATATCCTGGTTGTCTCTATAATACTCCACTTTCAATTGGAGATGAATGGCTCCGACGCAGCCCATATGTTACTTTTTTGCATCTTACCGATTTTCAGACGGCGAGCTTCTTGCCGTCATTTAGAGATTTCAGAAATTATATCAAATCTCCAGTAAATTGGGCATATTTCAGTTCTATCATCTGTCTGATGTTTGTGGGATATTGTTTTATAAAACAGAAAAACAAAACTTGGGCATTGATATGTGCCGGTTTTGCTGTTTGTGGAGTTACCGTACTTTTGTTATTGCCACCAGCAATTCAACCAATAGTATTTAGAGGGAAAGATTTGCCTGGTGTTGTGGGAAAGGCAAAACAAGAATATAGAGTAGCTACCACTCAAGATGTTGGATTTGTGATATTTGGACCACATATTAGACTTGTACACGGAACATATGAAATTACGCTTGATTATGAGACGGATTATTATAAAGACAACAATCTAATATGGGACTGTGTTATAACTCAACCCAAAGTCGAATTCAAAATGGTTGACAAGGGCATTTTGCCACCCAGCCAGAATAACAATGGTCGCTTCATATACAATTGTACTTTGCCTTGTGTTAACGGTGATCGTTTGTTCGAGTTTCGCATCTATTCGAAGGGAGATGTGAACATATCAATAAAACGCCTATCAATCAAAGCAATATCCGGTTGAATGAACGGAGATTTATGACATAAGAGGACTTACTTCCAACAGGTTCTCGATGTTTTCGATGCAAAAAAGGATCTCCGGAGTGCTCTGGGGGAAGTACGATATGGTCGTCCCTTTAGACGTCCCCTTTAGAAATACGGCAGGCGTCCCCTTCAAGCCTTGCCTTTGTGCTCGCCGTTGGGTTGAGTCGAAAGATCTATCGGAAAAATAAAATGAGAAGGATCACCCAGCCCAGGCTTAGGGAGACAAAAGAATTTGAAGCAATAAGGTAGTTTTTGATCCACCTGTGTGCCGTGACGGGCTCAGGTGGACTGTGATTACGCGTTGGCGAAGGTATCCAGAGAGCTGAGGAAGGTGTTGATCACAATTTATGAAAAGTTAATCAGTAACAAAGAATCAAACACAAGATAACTGCACCGGTTTTACTATTTCAATTTTGATGAACTCGTAAAAAGTCAGAAAGCACCCGTTATTGTCATTCCCGTGAAAACGGAAATCCAGGAAAATCAATCCCGCGGCGGGAGACTCCCCCTTTCGCGGGAGTGACGGCCTTGGAGCCTTTTTACGAGGCCATCAATTTTAGATTGTTCTTCAAACAATACTACTTTCAGAGAGGAAATTTTGCAAAGAGATCTGATCATTTCTGTATTATGTTGTCCTGATTGTCATGGAGAATTAACCCTCTATCCTGAACTGATTACCAGTGGCGATGTCAAGACAGGGGCTTTTTTCTGTAAAAAATGCAAAGATATTGTAGGCAGAATAGATGATTATAAATATGACTTTATTCACTTTGACAGGAAGACTGACATAAAATCTAACAGACGAAAATTGAAAAAAGGTGAACTGCCAGTCAGAAAGAATGATAAGCCTGCTCAAATCGTTCTTATGCCGGGTCATGATTATATTGGCTATATAGGTGATTGGCAAATCATTGACGAGATTTATAAGTGTTCACCTGGCATTACCGGAAAAGACAAAATACGCATTATGGCGGATTGCATCAATTTCCAGATCACTTTTCTTTGTCACCCCTGGAGCGGAAAAGTAAAGATTCTTGTAGACGGATACCAGGAATTTGTTTTTGATCTTTTTCATAATGGAAATTCAACAAGAAAAACGTTTGGCGGCTTTCCAGATATGCCTTACGGACCGCATAATATTGAAATAATTCCTTTATGTGAGAAAAATGAAAAAACCAGTGCTAATCAGGTAATATTTCATTCCTGTACGTTGTATACTGATGGGAAAGTTGTTAATAAGTACATTCATCATATAGAAAATCGGGGTAATCCTTATCCGCCTGGATTCTTGAAACTCTTAAAAGAGGTCCCGAAAGATGGGTATATCCTGGATTGCGGTGGAGGTGACAGGCAGTTTGATGATGATAGGTATATTAATTTTGAATACTTGAAGTTTGAACTCCCGGATATTTTTGGTGATGGGCACAAATTGCCTTTCAAAAGTAATACTTTTGACCTGGTTTTAAGCCAGGCTGTCATAGAACATATGGCAGACCCGTTCCAGGCTGCTCGGGAATTGTTCAGGGTTACCAAGCCAGGCGGACTCCTCTGGGCAGAGAGCGCTTTTATGCAGCCGCTCCATGCCGCTCCCTATCATTATTTCAATACCACAATCTGGGGTATAGAGCAGCTCCTGCGACAATTTAAGAAAAAAGAGAGCGGCTGGTTCGGGGATCTTTCATTCACCTTTGATTGGATGATAAGAAATACAAGTATAATAAAGCACCTGGGTGAAGAAAAATACAAGGAATTATATGAAACATTTAAGGAGCTTGATCAATATGTGACATATGATGAGAAGCGAAATATCTCGTCCGGTGTGTATTTTATGGGAAGGAAAGAGATATAATCATGGGCATCTTTCATATTGGACTCCTTCAACCGGGTCCGAACTTTGATGTTGCATTTTACTCAATTTACAGGAAATTTAGTCAGGATTTTAGCGGTAACATAACTTGGGATGAGAAAAAAAGCCGAGAAATGCGGCAAATGAAGGTAAGCAATATAGGTTAATCGGATTCTGGGCGGCAGCCTAAGGGTGGACCTCCCAAATATATGCATCGGCGACTCCGTAATGCAGAAGTCAAACCGGAAGAACGAGCAGGTTATTTTCTCAAGTCCTGACCGTCCCTCCGGAAAAAACGACAGTAACCATCCATCCTCTTGAACAAATAGTGTGATGCCTACTAATAAAGGCGGGCCAGGCAACCCAGTCAGAATGCAACCTTTATTCGATCATTATAATAAGATCCAGCCATTCCGCAGCAATTGTGTCATATACTCCAACAACAGTTAGACCGCCTGCTATAGCAGTTAGAGCAGTTGCCAATATTTCATTTGCAACAGCAGGAGCAACAGGTGCACCCCACAGATTGGCGGCAGTATCCTTAATTATAATTTGAGGTGCATCACCCATCATCCCCGTCCTAATCACTGTACCCACGATCTGCCATTCAGCTGCATTCGCATTGGAAATTGTGAATGAGCCGACCGCTATTAGCAGTGCACAAAGGATAGCCAATTTCTTAAATTTCATTTTCTCCTCCTTGTTATAATTGATTTTAGAATATATTCACATTCCCAACTATTAAAACATTTTTTATGATCCCTAAAGTTCTATTTGGCGTCTAATGATATTCTTCTTGGGGAGAGTTGTCAATAAAATTTTTACATTTTTCATGCCGACAATGGATAAAGTATTAATATTAAGGGCAGTTTCATGGATGAATTGGCAGTATGCAAGTTATTACTGCGAAGCACTTTACATGGAGTCCTAAACGTTGTAAATAAGGTCAACACTGTATTTTTTCCGTAGAAAAGTGGTATATTATGCGTACATAAAATTACAGTCGGATGCGTTCTTCCCTTAAATATGATTAATGGCCTGAAAGGAGTTTATCTTGAAAAGCCCCTATCGTCTGGTTATTGCCGAAGATCACACCTTAGTGAGAGAAGGATTGCGGTTTCTTCTATAAGGTATGCAAATTTTATACCGACAAATAAATTTTCGACAGACTTTCTATGGTTGCGCGATGTCAGGCCTTTGAGGCAGCGCCGCGTCTTTTGCCCTATCTCGGCAGAAGACTTACATTTTAAATAGCTAAATCTCCCCTGTATTCAATTGCTTAAGGGCTTTACCTTCTCGCTTAGGACGTAAGTCTTACGGGCCGGAGGCTTGAACTTGACCAAAACCGAACCTTTTTTCAAGGGTCTCGGGGTTACCGCGTTCAGTACCCCATCCTCAATCATATATAACAATTCTTGTCAGTTATTCTGCCCTATTTCGGCATTTCGGTTAAATAGTGACTTAACGAAAACGCTGTTCAGGCACTATTTCGGATTTCGAATTTCGAATTTAGGATTCAAAAATGAAAGCATCATATAGTTGAAAATTTTTGAATAACAGCCCCCGTTACGGAAGGCTATTTTGCCCCCCAATGTTTGGACGCTTTTCTACCAAATGACGTCAATTTCCACTACTTGAAACCCCTATCTTATTCCAATCCATATTTCTGAAGAACCTCAGATTCCCAATCTAACGTAACACCCCATATGTTGTGGTTCCTTTTTCCTTGACGCACAAGTGGAATTTCTGTATAGTCCCTCCCTGAAAAAGTAAGTACTTATCATCAAGAATGGGTGGCGAGAGGATCTTGAAAGAAATGAGTTGTTAATGGAGCGTGATGGGCAATTTGAATTTAATAACAATGAAATATTGTGGGCGGGGCAATTAAGAGGGGGTATGGTCATGTCTAATAATGAGTTTACAGGGGAACCCCTGGATATAAAAAAGGTAAATCAGAACTTTGCAGATAAAAAAAAGGTCTTAGAGAATGAAAGCATGGAACTTCTGCTGGACACAACAAATAAATGTAACATAAACACATGTTTAACATGTCCCCATAAGTATAGAAAGTTTGGGACGCACGCATCAAAAGAGCTTATACTGAGAATTTCTACATTTTTAAAAAATGTAGATAAGATATACCTACACGGGTTTGGGGAGCCTCTTGCAAATCCCGATTTTATGTACTTCCTAAAACAAGCGAAATACGCTAATCCAAAAATATATACGAGTGTTTTCACAAATGGAACACTATTAAAAAAGTGTGCACAGCAGTTAATAGAGAATGGTCTTGACGAGATATTGATTTCGTTGGATGCATCCAATGAAAAGCTATACCGAGAAATCAGACAGGTAGATTTCAATAATGTATTAAGCGGGATAAAGGAGTTAAGAAGGTTATCCAATGAGATCAAGATAGATATAACGATGGTTTTGACTAAAAAGAACGTTCATGATATTTTAAATTTTGTAGAGTTAGCGAAAGAATTAGAAGTAGATGGTGTCGGATTGATGAATATGTATATCTTAGATGACTTGCCACCAGATGTTAAAAGCTTATACCTATTAGGAGATGTGAACTGGAAGCGGGTTACAATAAGTATTATAAAACAAGCTAAAAAAGTCTGCCAGGAATATGATCTCTCCTTTATATGTCCTCCTTGCTTTGATGAGGAGATCATCTCGCAGAAAGAAAATGTTTTCTGTAAACATCCATTTGGCTTTTTTATCCAAATTGATATAGATGGTGGTGTGATACCATGTTGTGGTGGTTATAATGGAGGTCCATTAGGTAATGTATTCAAACAGAGCCTTGAAGAGATATGGAATGGGCGAGAATACCAGGAGCTGCGAAAATGTATAATAGAGAATAAAATCTATGATGGATGTCGGAATTGTGAGCTGTACAAGTTTAATGTTAATGAGCCACAAATAGATAAAACTGTCGTAGAGGATTTATTAATTTCCCCAACCTGCAGCGACGGCTCAGTACAAAAAAGAATAACCCCGGAAATCAGCAAGAATTACGCAGAATTAGATGTGAAGGCAGAGGATAAATTAGTAAAGAAAATAGGAAATTGGACTATCACTGAAAATCCGAATGCTCTTAGTAAATCGTTGGTTATGTCCAATACAACCGGTGACAAGTTATCTTATTCCTTTATGGGTAAATTAGCGGTAATATATTTCCTAAAACAAGATTGGAGCGGTATTGCAGAGATATACATGGATGGAGAATATTTAGAGAGTCATGATCTATATCGGGATATATATCAATATGGTTTTGAATATATGGTCGAGGCGGAAGGCGATGGCGAGCACACTATTGATATAGTAGTCACAGGAGAGAAGAACCAAAAATCAGTTGACTGCCAAATATGGGTTGATGGTTTTGGATCTTTTACCTGATAAATTTGATGAAATTTATTATTGCGTGACTTGCAAAACTAAATTTTCTGTGATTGATGGCGTGTGAAGGAGATCATTAACTCTTCACCTCTCAAATAAGTACCGAAGAATAGATTTCCATTGTCTCTGCAGCCATTATTCTAGAGCTCAACATCCTGACCCTTTTCTTAGCACCAATAGATAGTCTGGTTTGCAGATCTCTGTCTTGAGCAAGCTTTTTTATGCAATTTGCTAAATCACTTGGGTTCTCAGGCTCAAACAGCAAACCGCAATCGTTATCTATGACAACTTCTGGTATTGCCCCCGTATTAGCCGCGATCACTGGAGTACCATGTACGAATGCTTCTAACGGAACTAAACCAAACGATTCATATTTTGAAGGAAATACCACCACGTCAGCAAAATGGAGCAATATGTCCTTTTTGGCATCTTCAACCCTTCCAAGAAAAATGATTTGGTCTTTCAAACCTTCGTCAAAGCCAGCTTTCCCTTGCCAGTCTTCCAAGTCCTCTCCAGCAACAATAAACTGTGCCTGTATATCATTTCTATCGACTCTCTTTATCGCGTCAAAAAAAATGTCTATGCCCTTTCTTTTCTCTAACCTACCGAAAAATAAAATTTTATAAGTGCCTGATGGGATTAAGGTAAGTTGTCCGGATAGTGAGCCTAAATCATTATAACCCAAATTAACATCAAAAAACGGCCAGTATGCTATCCCGATGTAGCTACGGTGCCATCTACCGTCAGCCTCAACATTGTAGTTTTGTGTGATCGTTTTTTCAATACTCTTACTTATAGGAATTACTATATCCGCTTTTTCGATTACCTCTTTTTCTGCCATCGCCATCAAATTCCGTTCCCTTTTTGATAGTCGCCACTGGTTAATTTCGAGAGCGACTTTCAGCGGAGTCACCAGGCGAACACAAACAGGTATTTGGTGGCACTTATCTTGTAATAATGCAAACGCCTCAAAATCCCATAAGGCCGTATCGATAATGTCAATTTTTCTTCGGACATGTAACTGCACTATTTTTTCTTTTGCACTAATTGCCCAGTTAATATTATTTACAAATACGGCGGTTTGCCATTGGTCTTCGATAGTGTAGCTATTTGGAATTGTAACAATAACAAATCGCCCTCTGACATACTCTTCCTTGTGGTCGCCTTGAGTCACCACAGTCACATAATGACCCATTTGCAATAATTCGCTGGCCAAATTATAGTATAAAGTGCCAATACCGCCGCTCTTCGTAAAAGGTGTAAATTCCCGGGACAAAATTACGATATGCAGCTGACCAATACCATTACCCTTCACAGGATAGAAACGGTTCAGTTTATAAGGTAAGAATGTTTCTGATTTGTCCGTCAAAGGCCTTGTCTTTCGATGATGTTTTGCATCCTCGATCCCTTGTTTGACACCTCTCCACACCTCACTGATGAAATTGTCTCTTTCATATATTGATATTTCTCCTCGCTCGAAAGCATTTTGGAAGTTTTGACTTCTATTTCGTTGCATATGGGCGTTGATTAACGCAATTCCATCGTTAGTGGGCAAATGAGGATTTGCCTTCAAAATGAAATATGCAGTATTTCTGCAGATCGTAAACCAATTATATTTATATTTACCTTGTCTATTATCACTTTGGGCAAATTCGTGTCGCACAAAAACGTGCGGATCATAATGTAATAGCAAGTTTTGCTCTACTGTTAAGCGATAGCATAAATCTGTTTCATCTAAGAAGTAATCATATTGCTCATCAAATCCTTGGGTATCAAATAAAACATCTCTCCTAAAGCTTGCATTCGTACCTATCAGATATCTGTGCCAGCCACCAAGCGACGTTTCCGTTTTTGTCACATTTTGTCTGACTTCGGCAGTGGTGTTGAATTGCAGATCTTGATCCTGATATTCAAGGGTGCCCGCATAAAATGTTGGCCCGCCTACTCCTGCAATAAAGTATGGCACACTGTTGTACGCTTTGAGCAGATTCTCAACCCAGTCATCATAAGGCAATGCATCATCATCTATGAAAGCAACAATATCTCCTGATGCTTGTTCGATACCAAGATTCCTTGAAGTTGATAGGTTCTTTGTAGCATTTTCAGCTATCTTGATCTTTCCTCTGTAGTTCTCCAGCACTTGAGACGTGTTGTCTTCTGAAGGGCCATTGACTACAATCACCTCAAAACTACTATTGTTTTGATACTGCAAATAGTCTAAGCATCTATCAAGGAAATCAGCTCTGTTATAGGTACAAACAACAATGCTGACAGTCTTAAACTGATACGGTGAAGGAATCAGTCGTTCCAGAATTTGTTCTAAACAAAACCTGATGGTCGATGGCAAGTATTTATCCCTGACAAGTTGCTGATGGGCAATAAGAGTATCATAAAAAGGTTTATCCGAAAATAGCCGATGTACAGTTCCAGGCAACTGGGCACTTTTGGTTATAAGACCTGGGCTATTTAGTAGCGTTTCCCCTACAGCGGAGGATTTAAGCGCGATCACAGGTAGATCAAAGTGCGTTGATTCTACTAATGGTACCCCAAATCCTTCGTGCTCGCTCAATGAAACATATACATCTGCTTTTTGGAAGTAGGAAATCAGTTCATAATCCGATACTTTCCCAGTTAAATGTACTGATTTTTTAAGGCCCAGTTTTCTAATTAACCGAATGATTTTCTTATAATATTCATCTCTCATATCATAGGCGCCAACCAGAAAAAGTTGTGAGTTGGAATCATATTCTCTAAGGTAATTTGCAAATTGTTTGATCAATACATCTTGTCTTTTATTAGGCGCGATTCTTCCCAAGAACAACCAAGTTAATTTTTCTGTTTTAGCGCGGTCAACGCTATTGAGGGGATTAGATACTATTATAGGCAATACAGATGTATTCCCTTTATTTATTCCCATCTGAATTAATTCATCAACATTATATTGACTGTCTCCAATTGCGAAATGAAAAAGTGCCAAGATTTCTTTAATCTGCTTTCTTCCTTCATAGCAGAACTCATATTGCGGAGAGCCCAATGGAAAATACTCCGCCGGCGTTATATTATGATATAGGATAATCTTTGTGCAATTTTTACGCATTACGGTTTCTGCAGAGAATTCAGCATAACCCGAGAAATGGTAAAATATTATATCTTTTGCATCCACAAGAAGGTCTTCAAGCCCTTTTGTATGCTTAGATACTTTGGGATGTGAATACTTTGAATAAATTTCGCATGTTATCCCAAGGCTCTTCAGCAGAAGGTCAAGTCGAAGAACCTGATTTGACACCGCATCGCCATAATCTAGTGCTTCTAATACTTGATATATTTTTCCGCTAAAATGATCAAACATCAGCTCGCCTCTTGTAACCTATAACAGCATAGTCATGATAATTTCGTCTAAAATCGCTACTTCTAAGTTGTTCTGGCAATGGGGCAGAATATACAATTTTGACATTGTGAAAACCATACCACTGAAGCAAGAACACCATGAGTTCAGGGGGTAGTGGAACTTTATGTGTTGCATCTATATGAAAATTGCCAAATGCAAGTGGATTATGAGGATTAATTGTTTCCAGAACTATGAGTCCGTCATCTGTTAGTTTATCGTAAACGAGTTGGATGAAGGCCTTTAGATAAGTGTGATCAAAATGCTCAATGACTTGCAAGGCAGAGATGCCTTGATAAGTTTTTCCTGATGCCTTCAAGAAGTCAACAGCATCATCACAATATACTTCAAATCCTCTTTGTCCCAATTTGCCAATCTCAACAGGGTTAATATCCACACCAACGGCCTTAATCCCTTCATCCAATAAGTTCTCAATAAACTCACCCCTTCCACAACCCATATCAAGCCATTTGCTGTTCTTGTGCGATTGAATGTAAGGCAAGTAAATCTTTTGTTTTTCTATTACTATGTTGTGATCATAGAAGGCATTTTCAAACAGAGAATAACAAAGTCCGGTCTTGTCAAATTTATCAACGTCCTTAACAGGCCCGCCAAATAGGTCAATGGCTCGGGATAGATAGTTTTCCGCAGGTATCTCGGCGAACTCTTCAATCTGGGGATATTCCTCCTTAGTTTCCAGTCTGCTATCAAGCAATGCTCTCAACTCTTCAATCTGGGAGTGTTCCGCTTTTGTCTCCAGCCTGCTATCAAGCAATGCTATCACCTCTTCAACCTGGGAATATTCGGCCTTTGTTTCCAGTCTGCTATCAAGCAATGCTCTCAACTCTTCAATCTGGGAGTATTCCGCCTTTGACTCCAGTCCCGCCCCAAACGATGTTTTCAGCTCTTCAACCTGGGAATATTCGGCCTTTGTTTCCAGTCTGCTATCAAGCAATGCTCTCAACTCTTCAATCTGGGAGTATTCCGCCTTTGACTCCAGTCCCGCCCCAAACGATGTTTTCAGCTCTTCA
>Ga0208648_1002032_pt1 | contig 14790 bp, 11 predicted proteins | sample AntAceMetag02UKL_FD_184772 | JGI IMG/M metagenome (GOLD analysis project Ga0208648, IMG submission 184772) | Saline lake microbial communities from Ace Lake, Antarctica - Antarctic Ace Lake Metagenome 02UKL (SPAdes) (version 2) | ecosystem: Environmental > Aquatic > Non-marine Saline and...
CATACCCCAGTTATATATATATATTGGAAATGGTGAATGCCGGAGTTTCAGGGTATATTTTAAAAACCTGTCCTTTTATAGAATTATTAAACTGTATTAAAACAATTTTATCAGGGGAGATGTATTTTTGTGAAGAGTCAAGACAAGTGATCAAGGACAAAAAGTGTTGGTCTTCCACAGATAAGCCGATTTCAATTTTTTCTATGCTGTCAAACAAAGAAAGAGAGGTATTGCAATTGATTGCAGAAGGCCTTAAAAGCAAAAAAATTGCAGAGAAATTAAATATCAGTGTCCGAACAGTGGAGGTTCATCGGGCACATTTGAAGAAAAAACTGAATATTCAAAGCGTTGCAAAGCTGACTAAATTTGCAATATCTCAAGGCATAACATCTCTTGAAAATCAATAAGGATTTACAAAAAATTACGAAACCCTTGAAATTTATCAGCAAAGCCGGTGAAATGTGACAAAGCCTATAGTTTTAATAATAACAGGGTTGTTTTTCATACTGGCCTTGTTCCTGATGGATGTGCAGGCCCAGGAAATATACAAAACAAAGCCTGTAACAAATAATGGTAAAAAGTGGCGCATCGGATATCTTGAAGGTGGCCCTTATGCCAACTACCAGGCAATTTTGAAAGCTATGATAGCCAACTTGATGGATTCAGGCTGGATAAAGCCTGAATCAATTCCAGAACCCAGGGATAAAAGCGAGAGTAAAACCTTATTGGACTTCCTGTCTGGAAAAATTCAAAGCAATTACCTTGAGTTTCCTTCTGATGCATCCTGGACCTATGACTGGGAGGATGCAGAACGTGAAAGATTAAAACATGACATAATAAAGAGATTGAAGAACAATAAAGATATAGATCTGATGCTTGCTTTTGGCACGTGGGCCGGGAAAGACCTTGCAAACGATCAACACAACACACCTACTATGGTGCTGTCTGCTTCCAATGCAATTCAATCCGGCATTATAAAAAGTGTTGCCGATTCCGGATATGATCATATACATGCCTGGATAGATCCTAAAAAATCTAACAGTCAGCTTCGTTTGTTCCATGACATTATAAGGTTTAAAAGATTGGGAATAGCCTTTGAAAATGATCCAGACGGGCGATCATATTGTGGAATAGATGATGTGTTAAAGCTGTCCCTTGAACTTGGCTTCCAGGTAATTGAATGCCACTTACCCATAGCCTCCGGGACTGTCCATGAAGAAGAAGAATTGATCAAATGCCATGAACAGCTTGCCCCCAGAATTGATTCAATGTATATCACGGATTATGCCGGATTAACAAAAAACAGTATCACAAAACTATTGTCTCCTTTGTTCAAATACAAGGTGCCGATGTTTGCCCAGACCAGGTATGATCTGATAAAAAATGGTATTTTGATGGGGTCGAACAGAGCTGATTTTAAGGCTGATGCCAGATTTTACATCCAAACTTTTACCAGCATATTGAATGGAGCAAAACCAAGGGATCTTCCCCAGAAATTTGAAAGCCCCCTTGAAATAGTCATTAACCTGGAAAGTGCCAGAAAATTAGGATTTAGATTCCCCATTGACGTTCTTGCCGGGGCCTTTAAAATATATGAAAAAATTGAAACCCCAAATAAATAAAAACGTGGGAAGTAATTTCGTCGACAAATGAGGAGTATGGATGTTTAAAACCATAAGATCAAAAATACTTGTTCTTATTATTGTCCTTATGGCAGCCAGTTCAATGACGTTCACATTTTTTACCACAAAAAATTATCAGGCAGAAATAAGTAATCAGCACTATAAACTGGTAAAAGAGACACTTGAATCAACCATACGGGTCATTGATAAGGAATATAATGATCTGTTAACCTATGAAATCAATGCCATAAACAATCAAAGATCCCTTATGAAGAATATTGGGACAAGTATTCTGTCAATGGTTGATTCATTTTATGTTCAGCAAAAAACCGGATTTTTAAATGAACAACAGGCCAAAGAAAATTGCCTGAAAAGGTTAAATGCCTTTCGCTATCAAAATAACAACTATTTTTTTGTTTATGATTTGAATTTAACTGGTTTGTCACATCCAGACAAAGAAATGGTGGGACAAAACTGGTCTGGATTTGAAGATCTCAGAAAAAGGGATGCATTAAGCCTGATCCGGAAAATTTTAAAAACCAAAGATCAAACCTTTACCGTCTTTATGTGGCCAAGACGTGAGGATATGAAACAGGTAAAACAAATAGGGTTCTTTTTGTATTACCCGAAATGGGAATGGATCATTGGTACAGCAAACGAGTTGAATGATATTGAAAAAATCTCCCAGGCCCAGGAAAAAAATGCCCTTTCCAAACTGAACAACAAACTTAGCCATTTGAGTCTGAACGAGATAGGCGGGGTTCTTGTTTTTGACAGCCATGGAAACATCATCACCTGCTCCTCAAATTTAAAAATCAATGATTTAAACTGTCCTGAAAAAATCCTCAGCAAATCTGTTCAAGGCCATTTAAAAAATGCTGCCAAAGATCCTGGAAAACCTGTTGAATATCGATTTACCAATAGGAGCCAAAAAAAAATAACCCATATAGCCTATGCTGATTATTATAAAAGCATGGACTGGTATGTTTCAGCCTTTGTTGATAAGGAGGAGGGCCAAAAAGTCGGTTCCGCTATTGCTACAAGGCAGTTTATAATTTTTGCGCTGGTTTCACTGCTTGGAATTATTTTTGCGGCTGTTATAAGCAAAAAGATAATGCTCCCTCTTTCATTGCTAAGTAAATATGCAAGAGATTTACCAGATAATAATTTTACAATAAAAAATAATCAATCGCTGGAATATATTGTATCGAGTACTCGCGATGCCGGAATCAAACAACTGGCGGATTCTTTTGCATATATGGAAACCAGGCTTGGAGAAAATTTTCAGGCATTGGAAAAGAAAACCAATGATCTGAAACAGTTAAATGAACACATCCTTTATATAGAGGAAGAGGGACGTAAGGCCATTGCTTCAGATCTTCATGACAGTGTCGCCCAAACCCTTGCGCTAAGTATTTCAAAAATCAAAAACATACCGGGAAAAGACCACCAAATCGATTTGCAAACCATTGCTGAAATTCAAGATTTTCTTGAACAGGCAGTTAAAGAGATCCGTTCAATGATTTATGAGCTCCACCCTCCGGTTTTAGATGATTTTGAAATAGATATAGCTTTGGGGTTTTTAATTGAAGAAAGTAATGAAAAGTATGGTGTCAATATTAAATATATCAACGCCATTGACGACCCGGTTCATCTGAATAAATCAAATAAGATTATTTTGTACAGGGCTGCTAATGAACTTATTATTAATATTATAAAACATTCAGGCTTAAAAGATGCTGAAATAGAATTGTCAGCAGATGAACATTTTATTTTATTACGCGTTGAAGACAGGGGCGTTGGTTTTGACTTAAATCAGTCTAAAAACAATAGTTTTTATGGATTTGGAACATATAGTCTTTCAGAACGGATAACAAACCTGGGCGGCAATTTTGCAATGTTCTCAGAGCCAGGCAAAGGCACTAAAATTTTAATTTCCATACCCCTGCTTTTAGAAAACCATATTGAAAATCAAAAAAGATGAGAAATTTTATGAAGAAAGGGTAGGCAGACATACCAATTTTAACAACAGGTCTACCATCGTTTGCTGGGTAATTCATAAATGTGCATGTTATGGTTAAACGTGCTATTACGAAGCTGTATTCTAAATATCAAGGGGATTAAAAAGTAAGCCAGAAGCCGAAGGTTTTTTCATGCTGCTTTCTTTAACTCCTATTTTATAAAAAAAAATTTCATCCGGTGTTCTGTACGCAGTTGTTTTTTTTACCTTATTTTGTATTAGTGTACCAGTTTTAGCATTAGATGCCCCATCCCTATCTGTAACAACATCAAGCGTTAATGTGTCTTTATCCTGGACGTCTGTACTGGGTGCGACAGGATATAATTTGATTTATGCCCCATATCCGTACTCTGGCCCAAATAGTATTGTGACTGTTGATATGGGAACCAATACCAGTTTGATTTTCGATTTATGGGATGGAGCTGCGTTTTATGTTGCAGTAACTACCTACAACAGTTCTGAAAGTAGCGATTACTCCAATGTTGAAAGCTTCACTATTAAACAAGAAACACCAGCCGCAGCAAATCTTGAAAAAGTGGTGAACGACGTCAAGGCGGCTGTAAATTCCGTTGATGATGTTATCAACTGGAGTAAAAACAATCTCTACTTCAAGAATGTCGATCCCAACGACGCTGCCCCGGATGTAGGCTTCATCATTCAAGATGGATACGGCGATTGCAAAATGTTAGCAGGAGTCGTATCGGTTCTTTTGGATGATGTTGGCCAACCCAATTTTATTGTTACCGTTCAAGTCAGTTATGGTGGGATGACCTCTCTTCACATGTACAATGTATACAACCAGGGAAACTCTTGGTATGTCATTAACAATGCGGATAAAGTCAACACGCTTTACCCAAGTTTTGATGACACCTATCAATTTTTGGCAGACGATGGAACCATTCTTGAAAAAAAAATTCAAGTGTCTGACAATTATGATGAATTCAAAGCATGGTATAATGAAGAATTTTTTCCCAATTAGTTGCCCTAAAACTGGCCTGCTGATTTTTTGGATTACACACCAGTCCTTAAGCCTTAAGAGTAAGTTGGGGAATCATGGATTATCAGCCGTAACCTTAATTTTTCGGGCCTGATTCCATATTTTGTGCCTGGGACGAAGAATATTTTTCTCCAATAATCAGGTGATCATGCAGTGCAACATCAATGCTTGAGAGGGCAACACCAATTCTTGCGGTAACAATGTGATCTTCAGCTGATGGTGCTGTGGAGTCCAAAGGGTACAATATTTTGATTTTAAAGTCCCATAGGCAAGTAAATATAAAGAGTTTAATGTGGAAGAATGGCTTATGATGCTGTTTCTGGCTCATATTGTTTAATCGAAAATTTGAAGATGCCAATAAAAAGCAGGGCCATTTCTGACCCTGCTCTTTCATTAATATATTATTTGTAGATTACTGAACTTCAAAATCAAATATTGTAAAACCTGATGGTGTCTGACTTCCCACAGCATTGTAGCCAAAAATCGTCAAATACCATGTACCTGTTGGCATTGTCTGCCATGTTGAATCACTCATTGGAAACAGGTTCAAGGTAAGATTATCTTGGGTAATAACACTATCAAACCCCAATGAACCCACATGGGCAAGTATCAGTGTGTAGGTACTAGCGCCCTGATAAGCATCCCATTTGAATGCCGGGGCAGAACCAGTTAGGCTCAATTCTTCTCCAAGAGTCGGGTTTGTAATTGCAATTGAATTACTGGCAATGAATTTAAGGCTGTTAATATATTTTGTAGCCACAGAGCCTTCAAAGGTTGAACCAATCAATAATCCGGCACTGTCATATGCTTCAACACCCCATTTAATATCATATAATGCCATAACATCCCAGGTGGCTGTATCCAGGGCCAGTTCATAGACCATACCGATGAATGTCTCGGAAAATCCTGGGGTTGAACTGGTTGTGCCGCCCCAGGGATCACTGCTGGCGACACCTGGCGGAATAAGTTCTACAGGAATTGCGAACGAAATATCATTTAAGATATCATTTAAATCAAGGAGGAGTATGTATTTGGCTGCATTGGCTAATTTGCTGAAAGAAAATGTGACCTTACCACCAGAAATACCAAAACTGATTGTTTCATTATCGGTAGGAGCCAATAAGGAGATTTGTTCAACCTGTGTTGATCCTGGCAAATCACTACCATCACAGTCCTGGTCAATACTATCTCCGGCTATTTCTGTAGCGCCTGGGTGAATCGTTGCATCAGAGTCGTCGCAGTCTGTATTATCTGCCACATAGTCTTGAGGTTGTACAGAATCGGTCGATGAAACAGTAGGATCACCGTATCCATCGCCGTCATTATCTGCGTACCAGGTTGTGGTTGATGGTGTTGTATTAGTATATAGTTCCTGGATTTCAGATTCGGAAAGAGCACGATTGTAAATGCGGACGTCATCCATCGTACCTTTAAACCAGTTGTAGGTATTGAATTGAACCCAACCAAGAACAAAGTCTGAATTAACTGTGTTATTGAGACTTCCATCTGCAAAATCAGAACCTTTCAGTTCCCCATTTACAAAAACTTTCCGTTCCTTTGAATTCTTATCATAGGTAAATGTTAAATGAGTCCATTCATTTAGGACTATTACTGTTGAGACATCAAGGTCATCAGAATAAAAACCAAACCGGATCGGGCCTTCATCAAGCCAATTTACGTGCAAAAACTGATCCTTTTCTGCATAGGTCCCCTTGCTAAAGATATTCCTTGAAAGAAAATCGGGAGCGTTTATCCTCACAGAAATTGTAAAGCTGCTGTCATCAATATTTATTGATGCATCATTTCCAATGTTAATGTAATTATCGAACCCATCAAAACTATAGGCGCTATCCGCATTCCCATCACTATCTGTGGTTAGTGTAGCCCCATTCACTGTCCCATCATTCCCATTCCCGCTCTCATCATCGGCATTACCGTTGAATGGATAATAAGCAACCAGTCCATCATCCAAGTCTGCCTGTGCACTTCCACATAAGAACATTATTCCAATTGCAGTTAGAGCTACAATAATAATTTTTTTCATGTATTCCCCCCCATATTTTTAATAAAAAATCGGACCACCTTTATGGCGACCTACTGTCTTTCAGGCCCGTGGTTTTCCGTCTCTGTTTCTCAACAGGTTTGCCTTTGTCGTGGATTATTAATTCCTTAGTAAATTAAAACTGGTTTGTCAATATAGGTAAAACTACCTACCAACTACCTATTTTTAATCAACGGAATAAGGACATTCGAAGGAGTTGGAATGGCCATACAAAGAGGGAGCATTCAAAAGTGCAACTGAAGGAACTTTTTAATGCCTACTCTGCCAGGAAGAACTCTGGATACCTTTTATATAGAGGGTTTGAAAGGTTAAAAATATTTTCTGAAAATATTCAGCTTTATGGGGGATAGTGTGGGGGGATGAAAATTTCAAGCATAAAAAAAGGGCCTTGAAAAACTTCCAAGACCCTTGTTATTATTTTGGTAGCGGGGGAAGGATTTGAACCAACGACCTTCGGGTTATGAGCCCGACGAGCTACCAGACTGCTCCACCCCGCATCAACAAAAGGCAATATATAGAAACATCATGTTTTTGTCAAGTTTTTTTAATTTTTTTTGTCTGGATATTCTTTAACCTGCCAGGGCCTGCCGAAGCTCATCAAAGGAAACAATGGCTGTTTCGACCTTTGCCACAACGATTCCTGATAGTGAGCCCTTACATTTTTAAATTCATCAATATTGATCATCAGATATCCAATAATGAGGTAATCATGGTTTTAAGCTCCGAGTAGTTCCTTGTCACGGGAATATCGGAAAAATCCCTTATTACAGACTCTGGCGGACTAAAGAAAAACCCCTGGTCAGCTTCCTGGATCATCCCGATATCATTATAGGAATCTCCAAAAGCAATCACATGATAATTCAGTGCCTTTAAGGCTTTTACAGCCTCTTTTTTCTGATTTTCTATCCTGAGGTTGTAATCCGTAACATTGCCATTTTTGTCAATGGTCAGGTTATGGCATAAGAGTGTTGGATAATTCAGCTTTGCCATCAAAGGCTTTGCAAACTCTTCAAAGGTATCTGACAGAAGAATAATCTGTGAATTCTCCCTGATCCAGTTTAAAATATCCAGTGCGCCCTCAAGGGGCTCCAGAGTGGCAATCACATTTTTAATATCCTGAATCTTTAAATTATTCTTTTTCAGCAAAGAAAGCCGTTTTTTCATTAACACATTATAATCACTGATATCCCGGGTGGTCAGCCTAAGCTCTTCGATCCCGGTTTTTTTTGCAACATTAATCCATATCTCCGGCAAAAAAACACCTTCTACGTCCGCAACCAATATCTTCATCGCACTACTCCTGGTCTGTTTCTTCAATTCTAATCAAAATGGGAACACCTACAACTGAATCTGTTTTTGAAATTTGTTTTAACGCCTTTTGCACCCATGCTTCCTTGGCAATATGGGTGATCATTACAACGGGTACTTTCCCATTGCTTTTCCGCCCCTTTTGATGGACGGATTTAATACTGATATTGTTTTCTCCTAAAATTCCAGAAATTTTTGCCAGCACACCCGGATGATCCTGGGCTTCAAACCTAAGATAATATTTTGTATACAGTTCCTCCATGGGAAGGATCGGAATTGGTTTGATATTATCTTCAGGATATCCCAGAATTGGAACCCGTCTTTTAATGCCTGAAATAATATTTCGTGCAATATCGGCAATATCACTTAATACTGCACTGGCCGTGGGCATCATACCGGCCCCATGGCCATAGAGCATGGTCTGTCCTGTGGCATCGGCATCAATGACAATGGCATTCATGGATCCATCAACGTAGGATAAAGGGTTTGAACTGGATATCATTGTTGGATGTACCCTTGCTTCCACATGATTTTCATGGATTTTTCCAATGGCCAGAAGCTTGATGGTATATCCAAAGGACCGTGCAAATTCAATATCCACAGGTGTAATATTCCGGATACCTTCCACATGAACGTCTTTTAAATTAATTTCCATGCCATGGGCAAGAGCATTTAAAATGGCAAGTTTATGGGCTGTATCAAATCCATCTATATCCAGAGAGGGTTCGGTTTCGGCATATCCTAATTGTTGGGCATCCTTTAAAGCATCTTCAAAGTCTGACCCGTCCCTGGAAATTTTAGTAAGGATATAATTGCAGGTCCCGTTTAAAATTGCTGACATGGACTTGATATCATTGGCAACAAGGGACTCCTTCAAGGCTTTGATAATGGGCATGCAGCCACCGCAACTGGCTTCAAAGGCCAGATCAACCAGATTTTTCCTGGCAACCTTGACAAGATCATTTCCAAACCCGGCCAAAAGGGCTTTGTTTGCCGTTACCACATGTTTTTTATTTTCAAGGGAATCTATAATAAACTTTCTGGCAATGGTTTCGCCACCAATGGTTTCCACAATAATATCTATCTGGGGGTCATTGATAATCAAATTTGCATCGGAAACCAGAATGGTGGTTCCAAGGTCAAGGCCCCGATCTGTAATCGTATCAATATCAGCAATGGTTTTAAGGTTTAAAACAGCCCCTATTCTGGATTCCAGCAATTGTTTTTTTTGTTTTAACAGCCTTGCCACACCAGTGCCTACAACTCCATACCCTAAAATTCCAATATGGATTATTTTCATTCTCTTTAGATTCTCCGATATAAACTTCCATTTAAAATCAAAACAAATATTACCCGACCTAAAACCGCCAATTTTCCCGAGTACTGCAAAAGTATAGATTTTCAGTCACGCACTAAATACAATATTCAAATGATGATGTCAAAAAGCTTTTGACTTTTCAGTGTATTCTGTTTATCATTTCAGGGTCACATGGTTTAATAATTGTAATTGAAAAAGGTGGCCGTATATGAGCAATCCCTTAACTTATGCAGATTCAGGTGTTGATATAGACAAAGCAAATGAATTGGTTCGTCGAATTAAAGATATAGCAAAATCCACTCCACGAACTGGTGTGATGGGTGAAATAGGTGGTTTTGGAGGTCTTTATTCCCTGAATCTTTCCAATGTTGCCAATCCAGTTCTGGTCAGTTCAACGGATGGTGTCGGAACCAAGCTTAAAATTGCTTTTATGATGGACAAGCATGATACCATTGGTATTGACCTTGTGGCCATGTGTGTTAACGATATTATCGTCCAGGGTGCCAAGCCCTTATTTTTTCTTGATTACCTGGCCATGGGGGTTCTTAACAATGATGTGGCTGAAAAAATTATCATGGGAATTGCCAAGGGATGCAATCTTGCCGGATGCTCTTTGATCGGTGGTGAAACCGCAGAAATGCCGGGGCTGTATCAAAAAGGAGAATATGATCTTTCCGGGTTTTGTGTGGGTATTGTGAACAACGATAAAATCATAGATGGTTCCTACATCAGAAACGGCCATAAACTCATTGGTCTTGCCTCAAGCGGTGTGCACAGCAATGGATTTTCCCTTGTAAGAAAAATCCTTTTTGATAAACGCAAGTATACCATAGATACCAAACTCAATGAACTTGACACCACGCTTGGAGAAGAACTCCTTAAACCCACCATAATTTATGTCCCGACTATTTTAAGCCTTTTGAGAGATCTGCCCATTCACGGCATTGTCCATATCACGGGGGGTGGCATTGATGAAAATATCATCCGGGTCATCCCGGAAGCCTGTAAAGCCATTGTTCGCAAGGATACCTGGGAAATTCCCCCTATTTTTAAAATCCTTCAAAAAGAAGGATCTGTTTCAGATTCTGAAATGCAGAGAACTTTTAACAATGGCATTGGCATGGTAATTGTGGTACCTGATGCATCTGCCCAGGAAGTCATGGACAGACTCGAGGCAATGAATGAAAAAGCATATTTCATCGGTGAAGTTGAATCCAGGGAAAATAATGAGACCCAGACCCAATGGTCGTAGACCTGACACGTCTTCTCCTCTGCCTGTATCATGATAGTACTTGGGATTGAATCATCCTGCGATGAAACCGCAGCAGCCATTGTCCAAGACGGCAGGAACATTCTTTCTTCCATCATCGCAACACAGATTGATGTCCACCATAAATATGGCGGTGTTGTACCTGAACTTGCCTCAAGAATGCACATCGAAGCCATTACCCCCGTGGTGGATGAAGCCATAAGCAAAGCAAATATCACCCTTGAGGATATTGATGCTGTTGCAGCGACACGAGGTCCCGGGCTGATCGGAGCCCTTTTGGTGGGTTTTACCTTTGCCAAATCATTTGCCTGGGCACGACATCTTCCTTTTGCCGGGGTCAATCATTTGGAAGCCCATATCTATTCGCTGTTCCTTGCGGACTCAAAACCTGAATTTCCCTTTATTGCCCTGGTGGTTTCCGGAGGACACACCAATATCTACCATGTCACCTCATATGATAATTTTGAACTCATGGGACAGACAAGGGATGATGCAGCCGGAGAAGCCTTTGATAAAGTGGCAAAAATGCTGGAATTGGGCTATCCTGGCGGCCCGATAATTGAACGTCTTGCAAAAACAAAAGATCCTTCTGTCATTAAATTTCCCAGGACAATGCTTGAAAAAGGCAGTTTTGATTTCAGCTTCAGCGGTCTAAAGTCATCCGTTGCCCGGTATATTCATGACAACCATATCGTTACAGCAGATGAAAAAGCACAGATTGCCGCCTCTTTTCAGGAAGCAGTCATTGATGTTCTCACACAAAAACTGATCCTGGCAGCCCAGCATAAAAACTGCTGGCGCATTGGCATTTCAGGAGGGGTGTCTGCCAATAAAACCTTTATTAACAAATTAACCCAAAAAGCAAAATTCAAAAAAATAGATATTTTTGCCCCGCCCATTGAACTTTGCGGTGACAATGCCGCCATGATAGCGGCCAGAGGATATACCATGATTCAGCAAGGCCAGCTGTGCCATCTTGACCATGATGTATTTTCAAGAACAAAAATAGATTAGCCTTATCCCGGCAGGTATTTTTTCTTAACCCTTAAAATTCTTTCCAAAGATTTTTTACCCATTAAATAAAGATTTTCATCCCTATTGAGCCGTCCCAGAATTTCATGGAAGGCTGTATCAATAACAGGTCCTTTATGACAGATCAAGGCCATATCAATTCCAGACCTTAAAATCTGTTGGATACAGGTTTTAATATCATGCTCAATGGCTTTCATATCAAGGTCATCTGTCATAACAAGACCATCATATCCCATTTGATTGCGCAACAAGTCGTTGGCTATAAAAGGAGACAGGCTTGCCTGCCAATGATTGTCAAGCTGCGGATATAAAATATGAGACAGCATGATTCCCGCGACACCCTGATTTTTTGCATCCACAAAGGGAACCATATCCGATTGCATGAGGCTCTCAAGATCAATATCCAGTACAGGGAGATGAAAATGAGAATCTTTAATGGTTCTGCCAATACCTGGAAAATGCTTGGCCACGGCCATGATTCCCTTTTCCTGTAGAGTAAGAATGATTTGGATACCCAGCCTTGAAATAGTTTTTGTATCTCCCTTAAATACCCGGTCTTTCATAATGGAGTCCACCCCTTTTGGCACAATATCCAGAACCGGGGCAAAATTCATATTAATCCCCACCTGGGCGAGCTCATGCGCTGTAATGGAGGCAAAGATCCTGGCATCCTCAACCGTGTCAATAAAAGGATTTCCCTTGAACACAGTAAAGGGTTCTTTAAGCCTTGCCACAACCCCGCCTTCCTGGTCTACTGCGATAAACAGCGGGGGAAGGCCGCGTGCCCCTGCATAGGCCTGGCAGTCGGAACAAAGACAGCTCACCTGTTCCGGGGATTCAATATTCCTTGCAAAAAGGATGATGCCGCAGGCGTTAATATCATTAATAATATGTTTCAACTCATTGTTGAATTCAATACCATCAAATCCCAGCATCAATCGTTGCCCGGCCATTAATTTTTGAGTTATTATGCTTTTATCCATCTTATTTTCTTGACTAATCCCTTAGGACCACAAATTTTATAACTTGAACGAAATTGCTTGTCTTTTGCTCCATCTACTGTGTTGCACCCTTATTTTCTTGACTAACACATGTTTTAAATATTAGAACATGCTTTTTAAAAAACCAATTCACCCTGACAAAAATTTTATTTTTTAGATTTAACCTATATTTGGATATCATGAAATCAGGAACTTTTAAATCAGATTTTATTTTACTCTTTGTTGCCATCATCTGGGGCTTTGCCTTTGTGGCACAAAGAATCGGGATGGATCATGTCGGGCCCTTTACCTTTAACGGCCTTCGGTTTGTTTTAGGATGCCTATCCCTGCTGCCCATTATTTTTTTTCAGCGCAACTCACCCTCGGCCAAAACCAATGCGGGGATTATCAAAGCCGGCATTATATCAGGCATTTTTCTGTTTCTAGGGATCTCGTTCCAACAGGTTGGACTGGTCTATACAACGGCTGGAAAAGCAGGATTTATTACCGGACTTTATGTTGTCATTGTTCCCTTTTTAAACATTTTCTTCAAACAGGATAGAACCAGTCTTGGAACATGGATCGGGGCTATCCTGGCCAGCGTCGGCATGTTTTTATTGAGCGTGACCAAAAACTACAACATGGAATTTGGAGATATATTAGTTTTTTTTTCCGCCATTTGCTTTGCCTTCCACTTGATTATTATTGGCAGGCTGTCCAACCGGTTTAACACGGCTAAACTATCCCTTGTCCAATGCCTGGTTTGCGCAATCTTAAGCCTGTTGGTGGCAATGGTATTTGAAACTTTTATTCTCTCAGAGATTTTAAAAATTTCCATCCCCCTGCTCTATGGCGGTGTTATGTCTGTGGGGGTTGCATATTCACTACAGATTTATGGGCAGAAAAACAGCCCGGCTTCCCATGCTGCAATTATTTTCAGCCTGGAATCTGTTTTTGCAGCCATTGGTGGATGGTTCATCTTAAATGAAATTCTTTCAGGACGTGCTTTTTTGGGATGTGCTCTCATGCTGGCAGGAATGCTGATATCTCAATTGTATTACAAAAAATAATAATTTCAATTTCTTGACTTTTTGTAATAGTTCAGCCCGTTAAAAGAAATTATCTCATAGCCCTGTCTGATGGATATTTGCAGGAGGTTAAGCGTTTAGCATCGAACAAAAATATCCATCGGATAGGGCGGTTTCAAGCATAATAGCTGAATAGTTACAATTTTTTTAGCGCTTTATTGTTGTGAGTATTCCTTCCGGGTGATCATGGCTACACTTTTGGATGAAAATGGGTCTTTTGTGTAAAGAGACCCATTAAAATGTTATCCCTTAAGTTTATTTAAGGCTTCGCGAAGCTGTTGGGTAACTTCCTGGGACAATTCTCCTGCTTTTTCAATATTTGCAGCAATCTTATCAAGTCCTGCCTCTTTTGCCCGACCAGCCCAGGTATAAAACGTATCTTTGTGGCTGTCATTGTGATCAATCCAATGGGAAAACAATGTCTCCAGCTTTTGTTCAAAAGTTAGTTCGTGGGTATGATCATGGTCGTGGCTATGGGCCTGACCTTTGCCATGGGTGTGGTCGTGGTCATGATTATGATTATGGTCGTGGGAATGATCGTTATTGTGTGTCATAATATTATACTCCATTCAAATTTTGTAGGCCCACAGGTCCCGGTGTGTATCAGCATACCGGCTGCCAATGGCTGAAACCGATTTTTTAATTTCTAACTTCATAACCTGTGTTAATACTCTTGTTGTGCGCATCTTTGCAAGAGTTTTTTATTGTAAAATAGTGCAAGGATTGCTATGAAAGCAATGAAACCAATGGAGGCAGGCAAAAAATGAAAAAATCACTTTTTTACTTTATGATATTTATCGCGATACTTTTTTTATTACCATTACTTAGCTGGGCTAAAACGGGCTATGTTTCCGATCGTCTGATATTAAATTTCAGACAGGGGCCGGACAATGCTTCTGCTGTAATAAAAACATTAAAAAGCGATGACCCTGTCATTATTCTGGAAGAAGAAAATGAATTCTATAAAATTGAGCTCCAATCCAAGGAAATAGGCTGGGTAGACAAAAAATTTATTACTTTTGAACTGCCGAAAACACTTATTATTGATCAATTAAAACAGGAAAATGACAGCCTTAAAAACAAAGTTTCCGAA
>Ga0208648_1002033_pt1 | contig 14789 bp, 18 predicted proteins | sample AntAceMetag02UKL_FD_184772 | JGI IMG/M metagenome (GOLD analysis project Ga0208648, IMG submission 184772) | Saline lake microbial communities from Ace Lake, Antarctica - Antarctic Ace Lake Metagenome 02UKL (SPAdes) (version 2) | ecosystem: Environmental > Aquatic > Non-marine Saline and...
ACGGCTGTCTCGTGTGTTGGGTATGTCGGCAGATTTTTGGTTGGGTTTGCAGCAGGATTGGGATCTTTGGCACGCCATGAACAGTCCTGAGGCGAAGGTGATTTATCGGCTGAAGCCAATTCATCGGGATGGGCAAAATGTCGTATAATAGGCGCTCAAGGCGGACCGGGCGGGCCTGCGCCGCTTAGGAAGTTTTTTTCAATCATCTAAGTCACATGTTTCAAGTAAAGCTCTGCCCGGCTGCTTAGCTTGGCGTTATGAGCAAGGATAATGAATAATGGCATTCACAGACATCGATCTCCAGAAAGTTAAAAATAAAGTTGGCGTTTTTTGTTCAGAGAGAACGCCGGAACATTTTAAGGATCAATTGCGGTTTGAATATGAGATAGAGAAAAATAATGTAATCATTTATGAAGTGCGTCCAGTCTGGAAAAACCCTTCGGAATTCACAAAAATGCCAATGGCCAAGTTGGCGTATGTTAAAAGCCAGAACATCTGGAAGTTGTATTGGAAAAGGGCAAATGAGAAATGGGTTATCTACGAACCAAAAGGATCGGCTAAAGACTTAGGAATTTTGGTTAAGGAAATTGATAAAGATTCCTTTGGCTGCTTCTTTGGGTAGAAACTGCTCATAACAACTGCATTAACGACGGCCTGGCAAAAGCTGCGCCGCTTTGCTATGCAGCTTTCACCAGCCGGTTATGCAGGGCGTTATGCGGCACAAGCAACAGCTACTAAAGTTGCGAAGTTTACACTCTAATTCAGCGTTTTTACGCAAAGTATATGGTTAATATAGCACATGCCAATAAATCCTGTTGATCCAAAATGGCTGGAAATTCTCAAGGCGAGTGGATGGCAAACAACTGCCTTGGCGATTGCTTGTGGCCTGCTCGTCGCGTTGGTTAAATTCAAGGTCATCCCAACGACCGATAGCCCTTTATGGACCGCTCTCCCTGCAATTGGCACGGTGATTTTTGGATGCTTGGCTTTGGCCGCGATAGGTAGTGCGTTGACAAAAGTATTTAAGCCAGCTGTTATATTCGATCAATGGCGTCTAAAACGCCGTAAGGAAAAAGCGGTACGTGAGTATATCCCGTATATGAGCGATAAAGAGCGAGAAATCATCGGATACCTGTTGTACCGCAAACAAAAAATGTTTCAGACTAATCAGGATGGAGGATATGCAGCTCCGTTAATATCGAAAGGGATTATTCAGTATTCTGGTGTGCCTGGACAAGCTATTGACCAGATTCGGGTGCCATTTGAAGTACCCGATCATGTCTGGCGTATACTTGAAAAGAATCGAGAGGCATTTCCCTACGATCCTCCACCTAATGGCGAAGTTGAAAGCCATCCTTGGGCAATTCATTCATTTCCCCGGCCAGTCAGCGGCACGTTCGGCCTATAAGAAATTTAGTGATAATCCTGTAGAAATACAGTAAGAGGTGTTAGTGAAAAGATCGAATTTTGATTTGGAGAGACTTCAATCCGCTGAAAAGTTAGAAGCAAATGAAAATTTTATCCCATGTCCTTGTGATAAAGGCGATGAAGTGTTTCCAAATGGCATTTTTGTGTTTAATATCACAAAAATGCTTGAGTATATAAAAAAGAATTCGAATAAAATCGATCTTGTAGAAGTCTCAGTGGCTGATTTCCCTAAATCATTTTCATCTATAGACGAAACACATGCGGATTTGGTCGATGTTTCTTGTCCAGTATTATTAGCTGAAATTTCTCCTGGGTATTATAATTTGATTGATGGCAATCACAGAATGGAAAAAGCTCGCAGAATGGGGATAAGCCGCATACTTGCGTATAGATTGAATGTAAAACAGCACATAGAATTTTTGACTGCGAGAGATGCGTATTTATCATACGTCGAATATTGGAATGGCAAATTGAAGTAATTGTATAGCCGCAATAAAAGGCCGAACAAAAGTATTGAAAGGGGCTGGGAAAAGCTGCACTCCCTTCGGTCGCTCCACTTTTCCCAGCCCCTCATGCTTGGCGTTTGCGATAACACAATATGGAGAAGCAAAAATGAAGATCAATTTTGAATGTAAAAAATGCCGGAAGAAATTCGATTGTGATGTCGGGAAGATCGGAATTGATGATAGTAGCATGCGTCCCACATTCGAGAAGGACATTATTTGCCCTCAATGCGGTAAACTGTCGATGGATGATGTATTTCTCACGGAACTAGGCCAAAGCCAAATGACAGAAGCAACTATAGAACTGTAACGATCTCAATCTGAAATCGATAATCGCTTTCGCGAACAAACGGGTCAACAGTACAGCAAGGAGCGGCCGTTTTGAAAGGCCAAAACAGCTTTTGAAAAAAATGCCATCAACCATCTTTTGTGGAAACCCTTGCTACCCGTTACCCTTGGCGTTATAATTGTCGATGAGAGGAAAATATGGAAGAAAACCTCTATTTGAAATCTGCAATTTTAGAGGTTATCGATAATCAACTTCAGGCGAATGATCCGCCTGAGACTCGTCAAACTTTTGATCGTTTGATATCCGAAAAATATTCTGAAGAAGAGGCTAAGGAGCTTATTGGCTGCGTTGTTACTTCAGAAGTTTTCGATGTACTGAAAAAAAAGGAACCATTTAATCCCGAAAGATTTGCAAAGGCGCTCAATGAGCTTCCAAAGCTTCCCCAAGATTGGGTAGTGTAAGATATCTTGTGTAAATTTAAAATGGTGTAGAAAAAAGGCGCTTTTCCTTTAAAAGGGTTTATCCCAAAACCTAAATAGAAAGGAGAAAGCGCCATGAAAAAGGAATATTAAATAATGAGCAAAAGAAAAAATCGAGTTTGTCCGGTTGAAATAGCGGGCGGTCTCGATACTAGGTTTCGAAGATGGATACAAAATCCACAGAAAATATTAAGTCCCTATATTAAAGAAGGGATGATTGTTCTGGATATAGGCTGTGGTCCAGGCTTTTTCGCTATTGACATGGCTCAAATGGTTGGCAAATCCGGTCGAGTTATTGCTGCTGATTTGCAGGAAGGGATGCTTCAGAAGCTACGAGACAAGATTCAAGGAACTGAACTTGAGGAACGGATCGCACTACATAAGTGCGAAGTGCAAGAAACAGGTGTGTTAGAGCATGTTGATTTTGTCCTTTTATTCTATATGATTCATGAAGTTCCTAATGTGGAAAGATTTTTTAATGAAATAGAAGCGATTCTAAATCCGGGTGGGCAAGTTTTCATGGTCGAACCACCATTTCATGTTTCAAAAGAGGCCTTTGAAAATACTATAAAAAAAGCCAATGACGCTGGCCTGGCAGTAGTTGAAAGACCAAAATTGTTTCTTAACAAGGCAGTTGTATTGAAAAAGGGCTAACAATAAAATGCGCCTGACTTTTATTCCGCTGCGGCTCCATAAAAGCAGGTGATTTAGGTGTTAGATGCAGAAAGATAAAGGAGGAGCATCATGGATATTCAGACACTAACAACATTCTTTATGTGGTGTACAATCATAAACGGGGCCCTGTTGGTCTTCTGGACCTCAATGTGTATATTGGCCCCGGATTTGGTATACCGTACGCAAAGCAAATGGTTTCCCATTCCCCGAGAAACCTTCAACGTGGTCATGTACTCGCTCCTCGGGTTGTTCAAAATCGTCTTTCTGGTTTTCAATGTCGTTCCCTACGTGGCTCTGCTGATCTGCGGATAAAAAGGAGCATCCAACAAAACCTTGCACTTGACGGCTATTCCGCTGCGCCCCATAGCAGTAACTGAACATGATACAAGGGTTGCGAAACGCCTTCAGCACCATGTTTCATTGCATGATGAAACCACATGAATAACATAGTCGATAAAAGCCGCGCCGCTGATGCATGGCGTTAAACAAAACTAAAAACCAAGTATTGCAAGTATTGAGGTTACTATGATTATAGAAATAGCTGGACATAAGTTTGATGCCGTTTTTGAAGATAGCAGATCACCTAAAACTTGCGAGTCCTTTCGCAAAGTAATACCCTTTGTAAGTAAAGTCGTTCACGTTCGCTGGAGTGGCGAAGGGATGTGGATTCCTCTTGGTGACAGGGACTTTGGTGTAGGATATGAAGACGCCACATCCTATCCAGCGCCTGGTCAGGTATTATTATACCCTAAGGGGAAAAGCGAAACTGAGATATTGATAGCCTATGGCTGTGTTCACTTCGCATCTAAAGCAGGCTCCCTTGCAGGAAATCATTTCGCAACTATTACTTCTGATCTGGAAAAGCTAAGGGAAATTGGTGTGTCTACTCTGTGGGAAGGCACCAAAAGTATTGTATTCAGTGATTAAGTTAAAACTAACCAGGTACAGCGCCCTTTATTTAGGGCAGATGTTAGGTCTTTGAATGGGAAAATTTTTGATTCGCGACTCCAATGAGCTCGACTACCAGACTATCGTTGACATAAATGATGTTGAGGTCCAATACACAAGTCCGATGGATGTAAAGCGTTTACGCGATCTTGACCAGCTTTCTGCATACCACAGGGTGGCAGTCGTTGGGGGCAACATCGCGGCTTTTTTACTTGCTATGGGGAGAAATTGCTCATACCAAAACGAGAACTATGATTGGTTTTCTTCACTCTATCCTGGCTTTCTATACATTGACAGGATTGTGGTTGATGCAAAATATGCTGGCTTAAAAATTGGAACGATGTTGTACCGGGATATCTTTCATTACGCCCGTTCTAATAGCATTCCTATCATCACCTGTGAGTACAATCTTATACCGCCAAATGAACCGTCTCGCCTATTTCACGAGAAATTCGGGTTTAAAGAAGTCGGTATGCAATGGATATGTAACAGTACTAAGAAGGTGTCACTTCAAGCTGCAGAGGTATAGCAAGTCGTTACACGCTGCAAAATTACTCAATTCGCTAATCCTGAGTACTCGAGATATACACAGGCGCTGGAGGAATTGCAGAAAAAGTAAAACACTTGATTCCCTATCTCAGCCTATAGTGTCTTACCATCGTCCTCTCACGACGCGATAAGAATGAGCGCGACGATGGCGACCACAACGCCGAACCACTGTCGCGGAGCCAGGCGTTCCTTGAGAATGAACCAGGCCAGGAAAATCGTCCCGGCTGGGTAGAGTGAGGTGAGTGTCGTCGATATGTCGAGTCTTCCCAGGCTGGATGCCAGGGCGAAGAAGATGTTGCCCGCGGTGTCAAAAAGCCCCGCCAGCAGGACGATAAAGAGAAGTCGAAGATTCCACGGCGCCACTGTCTTCCTCCGGCGCGTCATAACAAATACCGAGATCATCGTAATCGTTACGACCCTCGCCGAAACCAGCGGCCAGAAGATCGCCGTGTCGCTGACCTGGTCGATGAAGACAAAGAAGAACCCGAATCCCACTCCGGCAACAATCGGAAGGGCCAGCTCACGCGGGTGAAGCGATGCGGCACTTCCTCCACCGGCAAGATACCAGATCGCACAGACCGCCAGTGCCAGCCCGAGAAGTTGTACCCCCGACGGCGCGCCTTCCAAAAATATACCGATTATGATGGGGAGAACGGTCCCGACAATGGCGCTAACCGGCGCCACAATCCCCATGTGTCCCCGTGCGAGTCCGATATACAGCGCCATGAGGCCGATCGTCCCGAAAAGGCCGGCAAGCCCACCGAGCACCAGATTATTCCAGGAGGGTATGGACTCCCCCAGCACCACTGCCAGCCCTGTCAGGAGGACTAAGCCGAAGATCTGCGATATAACGATGACACCGTAAACGCTGCTCCGTTTTGTCGCGAATCCGCCGCAAAAATCGCTGGTGCCGAAACTCGCTGCTGCGGTAAGGCCGCAGATAAGTGCCATTACTTCAGGTCCCATCTCCTGTGGTATACCTCTCCCGTTTGTGTGATGTAACGTAGAGCGCAGCTTCTTAGTGCCTTCTTCCTCTAGTGTCAAGGAAACTATTCGGGGGTGGAATTCTTGAAAACCAGGGACAGCGCCCTTTATTTATAACCAGCGGCTCCACCTTGACCGCCAGGGTTTTCGGTCCTTCCGGTCAGTGAGCCACGACACTGGGCCAAACTACACGCAATTCTTTCCTTGAAATTATAAGCGATTGAACTACATTTCTAAACATGATTCAATTAAGCACGTTTTAACGGGCGAAGAATATGGTAAACTTACAATAAAAAAATGATGCGATGAGTTTAATCCTGAGCGAATAGGGAGACAGACAACCGATTGTTCTGGGTAAATGAGTAACACTTTATATGAGAGCCTAACAAAGTCAATCCAGCCGATCGCAACGCTCCGGCTGATTTTGTTGTTATCAAAGCCGGGTGCTTAATTTTTAATGAAAGAGGCAATTATTTCAAATATATTGAGACTAAATTAATCGGAGGAATTTGCGTATGCGTGTTACAAGTTTATATGAGAGTAAAAAGCCGGTGATATCTATGGAGTTTTTTCCGCCGCGAAATGAAAAGGCTGCGGAAACATTTGGCACAACGATTGCCAATTTGGCGGCACTTAAGCCTGATTATATGTCCATAACATTCGGTGCTGGCGGTTCAACCCGGGATGGATCATATCAAACGGTTAAGAAAGTGATGATTGACACAAATCTTCCCACGGTTGCTTATATTGCCGGTTTCGGGCTTAGACCGAATGAAATAACAGCCGTTCTGGACAAATATAAAGATCTGGGCATTGAAACAATTTTTGTTATTCGCGGGGATAAACCGAAAGACGATGATTTTACCCCTCATCCTGACAGTTTTTCCTATGCTTCGGACATGATTGCTTTTATTAAAGAGCGGTATGATTTTACACTGGGGTGCGCCGGCTATCCTGAAGGTCATCTTGAGGCGGAAAACCTTGAAAAAGATATCGAATACTTAAAGCTTAAAGTTGACAACGGCGCAGAATATGTTGTCGCCCAGTATTTCTATGACAATAACTATTTTTTTGAATATATAAAAAAATGCCGGGCCATCGGTATTCATGTGCCTATTATACCAGGCATTATGCCGGTTTATACCTTAAAAATGACCAACATGCTGTCTAACATCTGTGGTACTAAAATCGTGGACAAATTGAAACGGCAGCTTGATGCGGTGGACGCGGATGATAAAGACGCTGTATTAAATATGGGTATCAATTTTGCGGTCGAGCAATGTAAGGGGCTATTAAAAGAAGGTGTTGCCGGCCTTCATTTTTATACCATGGACCGGAGTAAATCAACGGCAGAAATTATTAATCGTTTGAAAAAGGAGAACCTGCTGTAAATTTTATTTATGAACAGGAAATTATAAAATTGAAAAGGTATCTTATTAGTTTAGCCACTAAAGCTATTTTAAAGGACTGTAAAAAAAGCGCCTAACCATGCAAATTCAGACGACGCAAAACGCCGCGCGGCTGATTTACGTCGATATGGTCTTAATTAAAAATGAGAGGTAAGCTATAAATACAATGAAAGAAAATCAGGAATATCAAATTGGATTGGAAGTCAAGTGTCAGCTAGCAGGCTGGATACTTTTTATAATATGTGCCATTTTCTTCGCCGCATCAAGCCTGAAAAATCAAGATATTTTGACATTCATAGCTAGTGTCATCTTTTTAATTGCATGTATAGTTTTTCTTATACCGCTGGTTAGGTCAAGAAAATGATAAAAACCCATATCAAGCTAATTCAGCCGACGCAAAAAACCACGCGGCTGATTAGCAGCGATTAGCTATAGGAGGAATAAAAATGAAATCCATTCTGACATCAATAATTAAAGATCAAGATAGGTCAAACTTCATGCCTGAAAATAAAATATTAGGCGTAAGTGGAAGTCCAAGAAAAAATGGAAACTCTGACGTGTTATTGAAAAAAATAATCTCCGGAGCTACTCAAGAAAATATATCTTCATATAGCCTGAATCTAACAAATATTAATTTTCAGGGTTGCATAGGTTGCGAAAAGTGTAGAAAAGATAAAATTTGCACAGGTTTGATCGATGGCATGTCCCTTGTTTACAATCAAGTGGTATCTTCAAGAGGTTTGATATTAGTATCACCAATGCATAATTACAATATTACATCATGGATGAAGGCATTTATTGATCGCCTTTACTGCTTCTATAATTTCGACAATAACATTCCGAGAAGCTGGTCTAGCCAATTAGCTAATCAAGATCGAAAAGCGGTAGTAGTTGCAGTATGTGAGCAAGAGAATGAGGAAGACATGGGTTTTACCATTGAAGCAATGAAAAAGCCTATTGAGGCCCTTGGATATGAAATAGTAGGGGAATTATCCATATTCAGAATTTTTGATAAAGCGAAGGTAAAAGAAGACAAAACAGCTATAGAAAAAGCACACGAACTAGGCGTCAAGCTTGCGCAATCAATCAAAGGCATAAAAGATACATATGCTTAAAAGATTATAATTTTTAGCTAACAAATCGCTTCACAAGGATTGCGTAAACAGCCGCCCGGCGGGTGAAACGCGACGTTGGGTATAGGAAGAAAATGATGAGAAGAAAAAATCTGTTGCCAACTAATGATGAAACAATTTCAATTATTGAAAAAGGTGAATATGGTATTTTGAGCACAGTTTCTTCAAACAATGAACCCTATGGGGTACCTTTAAATTACTGTTTTATTGACGACAACATATATTTCCATTGCGGCCTTGAGGGGAAAAAACTCGATAACATTGCCAACAACTCAAAAGTTTCATTCTGCATTGTTGGCAAAACGAAAATTCAACCTGAGAAATTTACCACAAAATTTGAGAGTTGTATTGTCCAGGGAACTGCAATAGAAGTCATTGATGAAGAAAAACGAATGGCCCTTGAAGGGTTAATCAAGAAGTACTCTCGGCAATTTGAGTCCGAAGGTCTTGAATACATCAAGAAAGTACAAGGAAAAACAAAAGTGCTAAAGATTGTTTCAGAATTTTTTACAGGAAAAGCAACAATGGGAACATCGCGATGATCCTGAAAGCCAGTTGTTGTTTTCGTGTTTATTCTCACCATTAGGTCTGTCTGGAAAGGAGGATTAAAGTTGAAAAAAATATTTCTGCTCTTTGTCATCAGTATCTCATTGATTTTGGGTGCATGCGAGTTATATGACGATGGAACGCCAACCGTTCAGAATCAATTGGATCGGGCCATTGAGAGGGTGCGTTTAGCGCTGGAAACCACAATAAATCATACGGTTCCTTCTCTAAGTGTCCTGATCCAGACTCCCGATGCGTCCTATTTTACCAGTTCAGTCGAACAAGGTGTGGAGCCGGTCACGCCCGATACCTATTTCCGCTTTGCCAGCAACACCAAAAATTTTACGGCAACCGCAATTTTAAATATGAATCAAAACGGCTGGCTGAATTACACGGACCGTATTGTCGACAATATCCCCGGAAACAATATCCCCTACGTACCCGCAACTGAATCATGGAACATTCCCTATAAAGATCAAATCACCATAGAGCAGCTGTTGCAGCACAACGCAGGTGTATACGATGTAGACAATGACCCGGTTCCCGGTTACAATGACGTGAGCTATGTGGAATACAGGCTGGCGCAAGACCCGAATCACCAGTTTTCTTCTGCCGAACTTGTTGAACAAAATGTCATCCACAGTCTTTCCTATTTCGCTCCGGGCACCGCCAATTATCACTACAGCAATACCGGATTTACGATTTTAAGCGAGATCATCGCCCGGGTCTACACCTATCAAAGCGGCAGCAACAAAACTTATGGTGATTACCTCCGCGACTATATTTACGGCGACGCGGCACCGATCCCGCTTATGATTAATTTCCCGTCCCTTGCCGGTGACAATCAATTACCAATGCCTCTAGTCTGTGGTACCATCTATGCGGCATCGAATGGAGAAACTGAATTAAACTGCACCAACAACATGAGCTCTCACGTGGCCGAAGGAAACGGATACGGAACCATGAACGAGCTAACAACATATATCCGTACACTGATTAAGGGCGAAAATGTGCTTTCACCCGAAAGCGTTGAACTTATGATAACGGACACATCACCGGGCGACACCAAATACTCGCTCGGGTGCTTGCATGCAAAAAATTTAGGGGTCGGCCACAATGGGGCGATCTATGGATACCTGTCGCTTATGGTCTATGATCCGGAATTAGAAGTCTCTGTTATTGTAATGATGCCGATGTGGGATCAATCAAACGGGATTGATTCATTTCTGGAGTGCTTCAAAACGCTCAATTGCGCCGGTTGGGCAGCCCGTGAAGCTTTGGGCTATCCGGGCAAGCCGGAAGACACGACATGTCCCGGAGATTGATGGAAAAAATCTGAGAAAACACAGGCGTTGTATTTCCCAACAAACATGAGGATGACATGCCAAAGTTAAAAGCAAAAGGACTCAAATGGCTAAAAGGATTTCATATGATTGCAGTTTCCTGCTGGGTTGGTGGTGCTGTTGCCTTGATATTGCTTTATTTCTTAAAAAATGGAGTTGATGACGGCGGAGTTTTATATGGAATAAATCAGAGTGTTCATCATGTGGATATGGCAGTGGTTGTAATCCCAGGTGCTTTTGGCTGTCTGGTTACAGGTTTAATCTACTCGTCATTCAGTGATTGGGGATTTTTCAAGCACAATTGGATTATATTCAAGTGGGTTGTAACCGTAGCGGCTATTTTGTTCGGAACATTTTATCTTGGGCCTTGGGAAGCTAATATGATGGAAATTTCTGGAAAGATCGGAATATCATCTTTGAGCAACTCAGAATACTTACACAGTGAAAAGATGAATTTGATTTTTGGAACTATTCAAGTCTTGGTACTGATGACTACGATCTTTATTTCCATTTTTAAGCCTTGGAAATCAACAAAAACTAAGAAGAAGACCATATAACAAAGGCATTCACGGCGACGGCAAAAAACCGCCGCGCCTTATGCCGGGTGTTATGTGGTCAAAGATGTATCTATTAAGTAGTACGTTGATTACCGTACATCGGTTTTTTCTTGATTCCTTTGTTTTCTGCGTGATATCCAGTTTATTCGATTCTCAATGGGCGGCAATCAACGGCCTCCTAACAAACAGATTATGGAGGTTTTATGAAACATCGCACTTTACTATTTTTTTTATTGCTGATTACGTTTTTTGGTATGGTTCTTTTGTCTCCCTGTCAAGCTATGCCGCCGCTGAACTCGAGTACTTTCCCGGATGCTCTGGATTATGCGCAGCCGGAAGCCTGGCTCGCAAAGCCCACAACACCAACAGAACCAGTAGATGTCTTTTTTGTCTACCCGACGGTCCTGTTCAATGATACAGACTGGGTAATGGACCCGACCAAGCCGGATATGCGAGCTGTGGCCCAAACCACGATAAACACTCAAGCTGTGGTCTTTGAAGGACAGGCAAATATCTACGCGCCCATGTACCGCCAGATGAACCTTGCTGGTTTAAGCCTGAGCGAAGCGGACGCCGCACCCTTACAGGAGATGGTACACAAAGACGTCTGGCGTGCTCTGACCCACTACCTGAAATACGAAAACAATGGACGTCCTTTTTTCCTTGCCGGCCACAGCCAAGGCTCTATGATTCTAACTGATCTTATGCTTGAGCATTGGGGCTCTACCGGTGCAGAGAAGCAACTCATCGCTGCGCTCCTTCTCGGCTGGTCTTTGACTCCCGCAGACCTGGCAACCCACCCGGCAGTGCGCATGTGTGACGGCCCAAACCAGACGGGATGTGTCATTTCGTACAATACAATGGAAAATGGTAGGCAGGCTGTTGCTCCGACCCTCAAGGCTGGCGCTTTAGCGGTTAACCCCCTCTCCTGGACCACGGACGGGTCCTTCGTTCCTGCTGAACAAAATCTCGGGTCGGTCTTCTTCGGTTCTGACAATAAGCCAACAACATACCCGCATTTCACCTCGGCCCAGATTGTGGACGGGGGCTTGGTTGTCCAGCCTGAAAATGTGGAGTTGGTAACCGTCAAAGGCAGCCACTTCCCTGAAGGAGTCTACCATGCCTTCGACTATTCGCTCTTTTTCATGAATCTCAAAGCCAATATTGCGGAGCGTATCGAGGCATTTAGACAATAACTATGTTCGTTGCAGTCTATCAGAATGCCTTGGTGAGTTTGCCAGAGGTACATTCCGGGAACACCTTGGTCAATTCTTATGAGAATCAAGGCGTTTAAGCAAGGGTGTCCCTGTTGCTGTTCTTCACTTTCTCAGCCGCAAATCACACTGCTACAGCCGTTGTGGAGGGAAACATGAAACCTGTTAATTTATTGCGGCCAGCCATGACGTTGCTATTAATCGGATTCCTGTTACCCGCCATGGTCAAAGCACTGACGCAGTAAGGTACCGCGCCGGATGTTTGAGAAAAAAACCGAACCAAACAATACAGCCGGTCGCTGCGCCCCGGCTGATTTTTTCGTTAGCCGATCATACACTGAGGATGTTTACAAGGAAGGATGTTATTTTATGAAGAGAATTTCGAGGATCATTGTTATTTTAGCATGGTTATTCGCGCTATATCCCCTAACTGCAGGCAATTCGCTTGCGATGGACCTGGTCTTCAAGGACACGCAGTATTCATTCCAGACGCTCCGGGCACTGGGGTATGCGGTAAGCGGAGGCGCAGACGTAGGTGAAGTTCTCAAAACAGCATACTCTATCAAGGAAGGAGACGATGAGAGTTGGTACCGGGAATGGATGAAGACTGCGGAACAGCGCGAAAAGGCAGGAGATGATTTCCTTGCACTAGGACGGAAGATCAGTGCGAGGCAGGAGTTCTTCAAGGCTTCCAACTATTACAGAACAGCCGAATTTTTCCTTCATACCAATCCGGAAGATCCACGAATTGTGTCTGTCTGGAAGAAAAGCCGGGACAGCTTCCAGAAAGCTGCAAAACTGGCCGATCAGCCGATAATGCCTATCGAAATCCCCTTTGAAGGAATGACATTGCCTGGATACCTCTGCCTTGTCGACAAGTCGGGAACAAAGAGACCCTTATTGATTGTTCACTCAGGTTTTGACGGTACGGCAGAAGAACTCTATTTTGAAATTGCTCACTTTGCCGTTAAACGGGGGTATAATGTTCTCCTTTTTGAAGGGCCAGGGCAGGGTGGCATGATCAGGGTGCAGAAGATGCCCTTTCGACCGAACTGGGAAACTGTAGTGACGCCTGTAGTCGATTATGCCATCACCCGAAAGGAGGTTGATGCGAAGAGGATTGCCCTGATGGGTATCAGCTTTGGTGGTTACCTTGCACCCCGGGCCGTCGCCTTTGAAAAGAGGATTAATGCATGCATTGCTAACGGAGGTGTATACGATTTTCATATGACGGCCCGCGTGACACAAGATGAGGATAAACTCCTCGATACACAAAAGGGCGCCGAAGAGATCGACAGGATAATATATAATAAAATGAAAACGGACCCCTCACTCCGGTGGGTCATGGCAAATGGCATGTTTACCTTCCATGCCAAATCTCCAAGCGAATGGCTGAAAATGACCAGACCTTATACGATGAAGGATGTTGCAGGGAAAATCACCTGCCCCATGCTCATTGTTGATTCTGAAGGAGACAAGGATATGTCAGGCCAGGCATCAAAGCTTTATGACGCACTCAAGTCGCAGAAACATTTTATCATGTTTACGAAAGAGGAAGGAGCGGAAGAACACTGTCAAATGGGAGCCATTCTTATATCGAATGCAAGGATTCTTGACTGGCTGGACGATATCATGATGAGAGCTAAGGCAAGAAATTAGAGACGCTGGTCAATCGATAAGCCTGCTAACAACCCAATCCAGCGGGCGCTAACGCGCCGCTGATTACAATGTTATGCTACTTAACAGCAACCAAAAATTTATAGTAAAAAAAGGAGGATGAATATGAATCGAATATCGACATTAATTTGTATAATACTATCATTAAGCATTGGGGGGTGTGTTACTATGGGTGGTAACACTTCGGCGGAAAAGCGCCAGTCGGTTTTCACTATGAAAAATGAAGTTCTTTTAGATCTTTATAAACTAAAACCGGATGTTAAAGCTCAAATTTCCAGCGCCCCAGGTTACGCCGTATTCAGCAACGTTAATATCAATATTATTTTTGCCAGTTTCGGTGGCGGATATGGTGTAGTCAAAAATAATAAGTCTGGGAAACACACGTTTATGAAAATGGGTGAGGTTGGCGTCGGTTTGGGCCTTGGCGCTAAAGACTTCCGCGTAGTGTTCGTATTCCATAGCTCTGATACCATGAAACGTTTTGTGGAGCATGGCTGGGTTTTTGGTGTTCAAGCTGATGCAGCAGCTAAGGCCAGCGACAAAGGGGCGGCTGTTGGTGGTGAGACTACTGTCAATAATATCACTATATATCAGTTAACAGAGACTGGTTTAGCTCTTCAGGCAACGGTTAAAGGTACGAAATACTGGAAGGATGATTCGTTAAATTAACTTGTTATTAAAACATAACGAATAAGGTTAGATTGTGAGAGCGAAGGGTCACGTCAAGTAATGTTCGCAATTTCGATTAATGAGACCATCGATATCTCCGGTTTATGCTGCCTGTTGTGATGCCATTCGTTGTTCCTCAATGAGTGACTGTTTAATGTAACATTTCCCCGTGGACCAGTCCTCGCCATACTCGATGAGATACGAGGTAATAAGCCTCAGATAGGAATCCATACTGGGGAAGATTCCCACGACCCGTGACCGTCTTCGAATCTCCCGGTTCAGACGTTCAAGTATATTACTGGAGCTGATCTTCCGGGGATCAAAGGAGGGATAAGACAGGTACTGCAGGGCATCCTCCAGCCCCTCTTCCAAAGTAGCAATGGCCT
>Ga0208648_1002034_pt1 | contig 14788 bp, 15 predicted proteins | sample AntAceMetag02UKL_FD_184772 | JGI IMG/M metagenome (GOLD analysis project Ga0208648, IMG submission 184772) | Saline lake microbial communities from Ace Lake, Antarctica - Antarctic Ace Lake Metagenome 02UKL (SPAdes) (version 2) | ecosystem: Environmental > Aquatic > Non-marine Saline and...
TTACATTTGACATATAGCCATCTATGTTTTAATTTGTATCAGGATTCAAATTGATAGGATATATTGATGACAAGACCTTTACGTATTAAATTTGCCGAGGCGCTGTATCATGTGACTGCTCGTGGCAATGCCTAAGAAAATATCTATCAAACGATGATTATCGTCAGCAGTTCTTGGCTTTGTTGCAAGGGGCGGTAATGCGTTACACTAACTCAAGTCCGCGAGTATTATGATGTGGGCTATGCTACCGATTGAGTTGAACGGTAAAACAGGAAGAAAAAGAGATTTTAAATGTCAAATGTAAGGCCTGACCCCGTGGTTTTGACCCCGTGGTTTCTTTGACCCCGTGGTTTCTTTATTCTTATCGTTGCAATCCCTTCTTTTAGTGGGTATATAAATGCAACCAGCAATAATGACCGAATGTAGTGGTCTAACAAATCAGCGGACTTTCTTAGACTGTTTTTAAATAGTTTAATTCATATTCTCTGGAGAAAGATTCCTCAACTTTGAGTGCCTTCTTTTTGATTATAAAAAAATTCAATAAAATAAATAATATCTGCAATAACCTCATGCCGGGTTAGGGTAGCCAATTCAAAAGAATCTATCCAGAAACGAAAGTTTGATCCGCATATGGACAAGATAAAGGAACTGCTTGATATTTGATAGTCGGTTTGGAGAATAGCTAGAGGAAGGGGGGAGTGATCTTATTGTCTTGACGTGTTAACTTATATGTAATATTATAACATTTCATTTAAAAGATGGATTGTTTTTATGAATTTAATTTCCGGGTCTGTATCAATTGAATCAGCACCACACAGCCATAATCATGAAGCATACTGTAACAAGGCGGTGCAAACAGCGGATAAGCTTTGCAGGGAACGTGGCGTACAATTAACGCCGATTCGGCTTAAAGTCCTCAAACTAATCTCTGCAAATCATCGGGCGGTTAAGGCGTACGACCTGCTTGACCAAATGAAACCCATACTGCAATCGGCAAAGCCTGCCACCATTTATCGTGCTCTGGATTTTTTGCTGCAACAAGGGCTTATACATCGGGTGGAAAGCCTTAACGCCTTTGTAGGTTGCAGTTGTTCCGGGCAGAAGCACGAGGTGTTGTTGCTTATTTGCATACAGTGCAATGAAGTAGAGGAGAGACTCGGGTTGCTGGTGATGGACGCCGTAGCGCGTGAAGTCGAGGAAGCTGGTTTTACGGAACATCGAAAGGCCATCGAAATTCAAGGCGTTTGTGTAAGCTGTCGAACTTCTCAATGATGTATTGCAATTGATTAATTATATTTTCATGAGTAAAGCTTATGCTATAATGTTATGTTATAACGTTTCTATTTTAGCTGCCTAATCCCCTTTTATATATGCCCATAAGTAGCTTATTTCAAGGGCTTTGCGCAAATTGTAATCTTCTGTCGGTAAAAAAATGCTTTAACAAATGTAATGTTATAACGTTTATTTATAGAGTGTTATCTTTGCCCTGTTTTGCGAGTCGTTTTGTCTTTTTTACACTTTGACGATCTTTAGGAAATGGGTAGCTTCCTGATTGATGCAGTAGTGATATTAAATGTGATAGCAGCGAAGGTATTGCTGCTCTTGATTGGGAGCATTATAAATATGAAGTCGTCTAACCCTGCCATCATTACTGATTTTATAACCATATTAAATGAAACCTTCAGCTTTTTTTCACTTTGTTTCGTTGTTAATTGGCTTAATTGCTTATATTTCAACGTCGTTTGCAGAACCCGTAGATTTAGATGTCATGACCATAAACAGCAGGCCGAGCAATGCTTATCAATCGCCGCAAGCAAGTATATTAGAAGGTGATGAACTGAGATTAAAACAGAATGATACTCTAGGCAAAATGCTGGAAGGGGAATTAGGGGTAAGTAACGCTTCTTATGGGCCAGGTGTCGGTATACCGGTGATTCGCGGTTTTACCGGGTCTCGCGTTCGCATGATACAAAATGGTCTGGGCAGTCATGATGTGTCCAGTTTAAGCCCGGATCATGCGGTTGCGATAGAGCCGATTTTTGCCGAAAGTATTCGTGTATCACGCAGCTCGGAAAACATTCGTTATGGTGGCAATGCCATAGGTGGGATAGTTGAAGTTGAAGATTATCGTATCCCTGAGCGGCGCCAGGATCAACTGTTAAGCGGGTGGCTTGAGAGTCGCTACGATACCAATGGTGATGGCACCCATTCAGCCTTTAGAATGAACCTGGAAAAGGACTGGTTGGGCATGACTATGGGCGGTTTTTATCGGCATCGTAATGATACGCAAATTCCAGGACAAGCCATTGACGAGGGGTTAATTGAACAGCAATTTGGCTTAACCGATATTAATAATACAGAAGGCACCATCCCGAACACCGATAGTGAAAGTTACGGCGGGTTTGCAGGTGTTTCCTGGTTAGGTGAGCAGGCGATGGCGGGTATGTCGGTCAGTTATATCGATAATAAATATGGCGTGCCTGGCAGCACTCATGGTTTGGATCCAAATAATTTGGATGGCCTGGAGTTGATACTGCCGCAACTCGAGAATTTAAGCGGTTTTGAGGATGTTTTGGGAGCGGAGGCCTTATATCCAGATATTCGCATAGACCTACAAAATATCCGCTATGACTTTAAAGGTGAATGGAATGATCCCATAGAAGGTGTACACAACGTACGCTTCCAATATGCTTACGTGGACTACCAGCATACGGAAAGCGAAGGCGGCTCAATTTTTACCACATACAAGAATGATACCGGCGAAGGCCGCGTTGAAATCGACCACCAATTTGGGCAGGATTTTACCGGCACGGCTGGCCTGCAATGGACAGAACAGGATTTTTCTGCATTGGGTATTGAAACCTTTATACCGGAAACGCACAAAAAGGTCTGGGGAATATTCGCTACGCAAAACTATGAATGGAACGATTGGCTCTTTAGTGGAGGCGTTCGTTTTGAACAGACAGCGATTAACCCCGAGGCAGATAGTGTTAGATTACGGGGCAGCGCATTACCTCCGGTCGCTTTACCGGATGAATTGAATTATGACGCGGTATCAGGTTCGATGTCTATCATCTGGAACTTTCTTCCCGATCAAGCGGATGTGCATTTGGGTTTTGATTATGCCCAGCGTTCACCAGATATTCAGGAGCTATTATCATTCGGCCCGCATTTATCAACACGCACCTTTGATATTGGCAATGTTGATTTAAGCAACGAGACCATGAAGCGTATTGAGCTTGGATTTAATTGGCAGTCAGATCGACTGAACTTTAAAGTAAATGGTTTTTATAATTGGGCTGAAGACTTTATCTATCAACAAAACACAGGTTTATTTTACGAAATCGATAATGAAGTGATTCGTCGGCGCTGTGTTAGCGAAGCAGAATGCCTGCCTATTTACGCCTATGACCAACGCGATGCGACGTTTGTGGGCTATGAGGCTGAAGCCACTGTGCCGCTCTTTGAATCGTCTTTTGCCAATGTCTCTTTAACGGTGTTTTCCGATTATGTCCGTGCTCGCTTTAAAGCCGATGATGTGCCTCGTATTCCTCCCTTACGCTATGGCGCGGAAGTGAGCGTTGGAAATTATGTCTGGAATACCAGCTTACGCTTTACGCGTAGCGAGGTGCAGCGCGATAGCGGAGAATACGAGACGGAAACGGCAGGCTACAACCTGTTAAATTTTACGGCCAATTATCTTTGGGATCAATCAGACTGGGGCGAGTTATGGGTCTTTACCAAAGCAACGAATCTATTGAATGAAGACATTCGTAATTCGGTCTCTTTTTTAAGAAACTATGCACCGGAACCGGGGTTTAGTTTTGTCGTAGGCTTTCGAGCAAGTATTTAAATACAACGGACTAATCAAATGATCAGGTTGCAAGACACATTTATTATCAGCATAGCGCCAGCGCTTTGCATCGCTTTGTTACTTTTCTTTACGCCTATAGCAAAAGCAGCTTCCATCCTGCATTTGGATGTTGAGGTCTGGGGTGAGGAGGATGCCTTATTTGCCGGCTATTGCCAAACGCCAGGGGTAAGCGGTTGTGATTTAGAGGGATTAATGACTGAGCTGGGCTTGCCAGAAAACGGCTTACCGATTGAAGGGGCAAGCGGCAAACTTGTTTTTGTGGCTGATTTTCAAGATTTATCCGGCGGTGACTTTAAAACCAAGAACCCGGGTTTTCGTTCCGTTCAAGGTGCCTTATTACCCAGTGAATTGCTCAGTTATCGCGCCCTAGGTCATTTACGTTACTGGGATACAGCACAAGCAGCCTGGGTGCAAGCGCCGGAAGATGTGCAGATCGCACTGTATGGCGGACTTGATGCGCTTGATGGAGTGGCGACCGACTATGCGGCTTGCTCTGGGCAATTGCTTTGTTTTAATGCGGATAATTTTAGTACCGAAAGCAATACCCTTTTTTCCGGTTCAGGTATTTCAGGCAGTCCTGAGCTGGTTGTCGACCTGACCAATCAATCAGGCATTTTACATACACATTTAAGTTTTTTTCTGCAAAACCAGCAAGCTGAAACAGGCGGCCCAACAGGCGCTTATCTGATTGAAATGCAATTATTATCGAATGCACGTTCTACCCCAAGCTTACCGTTCCTGATACTGTTTAATGCCGGTTTGGATGATCAGCAATTATCCGCAGCCATATCGGCTTTGGTGGATCACAGCAATACCAATCCCCCCATTCTACCCGTACCAGAAAGTCCGGTTAACTCTCTCTCTATACTAGGCGATGTTGATCTGGATGGTGATGTGGATCGGATGGATGTGGCCTTGATTTTGTTGGCCGAGCAAAATCAGGATGTGGTGCAGGTTGATAACATTATGTTTGATGTCGATAACGATGGCCTGATTACCCGCGAGGATGCCCATCTTGCTAAAAGCCTATGCAATTTAAGATTATGTCGAATTCCCGAAGCCGGACAAACGGAACCGGTTCAGCAGGTTGCCCTTTATGATCCGGTCACAGGAGAACTGGCCTTAAATGATATTCAGGTCAACACGCAACATTATCAGGTGCTATTACAGCAAACGGGTGAAAATATTTTCACTCTGCAAACATATGATGCTGCCGGGGTACGTTATACCTTGCCGGCACATTATCAAGCCCATAGCGGCTTACTCGAAATACCAGCGTTAACGGTAGATAACCGATATTATCACGTCATTTTACGAAATATCGGAGATTTTAGATTTCAATTGGAAAGCATTGAAAAAATTGAAAATTTACTTCATTTATAAGGAAAACATACCATGTTAAAAAAAGCGATTATTTCATCTTTGTTGATAGCATCCAGCATCACCGCGGTTGCTGCAGAAGACGGTCATTTGCATGCAGGTGACCTACAGCCTTGGCGTATTGGCGCTGAGATTTTTCTCAATAGTGAATTATTTGAGGTTGACTTGGGTGATTTGGGTGGCGGGGCATTCGCAACCGATGACCCGGGCATTGATGTCAACGTTGATAAAGGAGCATTCCAACCAGGCAATTGGCTACAGTTTCAAGCACTGGAGCAACTACAGTTCTGGGATGGCGATGAATGGAGCAGCGCAATGCCAAATGGAGAGCATATCAATATCCTCGATGCTCTGGATAACACTGTTAGCATTGATGGCAATGGCGTGTCCGGCGGCTTTACGGTCATTGGTGAAGTCGATGCTAATGGCGGCTTACACACGCATATTGACTTTTCACTGCTGGATGCCAGTGATCAACTCAACGGCAGTCAAGGTGCTTATCGCATAGAGCTTAAGCTCATTGAATCGGCGGCTAACAGTGAAGTATCGGTGTCCTATGCTGCAAAGCCGGTGGTGATTGTTTTCAATCAAGGGCTGGAAGAAGCAGAATTTGAACATGCAGTCGAAGCATCGGAAGATTCACATGAAGCAGCAGAATATGACGATACGACCGGCATTTTATCCATTCCAGAAGTTGAGGCATTTGGTAAACATTACGAAATTCAGTTAAACAACCAGGGCAATTTCCTTTTTCAATTAATTGAAGCCGATGAAGTATCGGATGATGATGGGCATGCACACGCACATTAGAAGTGTGGTGATTTTGGCCTGAAGGCTAATCAGTTGATGGGCCGGCTAGAGGTAACGGGATTGCGCCCGTTACCTCTGCTACACCATGTGAATTAATCATAATAAAACGGTTTTGCCATGAATTGTAAAATTGCATGTCGTACCCGTTAAAAGTACCGATAATATAGCCTGCTTCAGCTTTTCCCCACATCTTCTGATGTAAGGCTTGAGTAGGCTTTTTTAACTCTGTTTATTTTTCGTGGGGATTACAGCTAAGGCTCTATAATATAATGATATATTATAACATATCATTATAGGGCTACTCTGAGCACTTCTTAAAACTCTAATAAAGGCCACAACAACATGATTCAACAACCTCTTCTCCCCGTCACCGTACTCTCGGGCTTTCTTGGTGCAGGAAAAACAACGGTGCTCAGTCATATTTTAAACAACCGTCAAGGTAAGAAAGTTGCGGTTATCGTTAATGATATGAGCGAGATCAACATTGACGCGGCGATTGTTCAAAACGAAGTTTCTCTCAATCGCAGTGATGAAAAATTGGTGGAAATGAGTAATGGCTGTATTTGTTGCACCTTACGCGAAGATCTATTAATAGAAGTGGGCAAACTGGCAAAAGATCAGCGCTTTGATTACCTGGTGATTGAATCAACAGGTATTTCCGAACCCCTGCCTGTTGCCGAAACGTTCACGTTTGCCGATGAGGACGGCGTTTCATTATCGGATGTGGCAAGGCTGGATACGATGGTAACCGTTGTCGATGCTGTGAATTTTTTGCAGGATTATGAAGAAGCACAATCCCTACAGGAAAAAGGGCAGTCGCTGGGTGAAGACGACCATCGTAGTGTTGCAGACTTGTTGGTTGATCAAGTTGAGTTTGCCGATGTTATTCTGATTAGTAAAACGGATCTGGTCGAATCATCTGATAAAGATCGCCTTATCGCCATTCTCAAAACACTCAATACCCATGCTCAAATTATTCCCATTTCTCATGGCAACGTGGATGTTGATGCGGTATTGAATACCAAGCGGTTCAATTTTGAACGTGCTCAACAAGCGCCTGGCTGGCTTAAAGAGATGCGTGGTGAGCATATTCCAGAGACGGAAGAATACGGTATCAGCAGCTTCGTCTACAATGCTCGCCTCCCGTTTCATCCGCAACGCTTTTTCGAATTGCTGCATGAAGGCGAATGGGATAACGGCATCTTGCTACGTTCCAAAGGCTTCTTCTGGCTGGCCTCGCGACCGGACTGGGCAGGAAGCTGGTCGCAGGCAGGCGGAATGATGCAACATGCCTGCGCGGGTAAATGGTGGGCTTCAATACCTCAAGAACAATGGCCAGAAGAGTATCAACAAGACATCCTTGCCCAATGGGAAGAGCCTTTCGGCGACTGTCGTCAGGAAATTGTGTTCATCGGTCAGCATATCGATGAACACCAGGTTCGACTAGAACTGGATAATTGTTTGTTGAGCAACGAAGAAATGGCTGCCGGTTCAGACATTTGGAAAAACTATCCTGATCAGTTTCCGGTCTGGTTTGAAAATGAAAGTGAACATGAACAGTCTTGATAGCTGGCTATATATTATTGGCATCGAACTGCTAGCGATTTTGGCCTGCGTCTGGCGGTTGAGCCAAGAAGCCAGCATCAAGCGCAGAGTAAGGCAGGGAATCTTGTTAGTACTAGGCTTTATGCTAGCCCATGTCTTCACGCACTTGTTACCCAGTGCTATGGCGTGTTTCATTTTCAGTTCATACCCTCAATCTGCTCTACGAAATCTATGGCATGACACTTTATGACAGCTCTTTTTACCATGAAATTAAATTAAATAAAACGAAACAAATGACTTAATTGTATGAAAGATATAAAAAATATTTTCCGAAACCTCGAAAAAAAGCTGAAGCAGTCAAACTGGTTTGAAGATGACTGGGAAATCTATAACCGTGGTGCATATTTACAGCTTTATAAGTCTAACTGGCACAATCAAAATCAAGGTGGAATACATTTTGAAACGTATATTGAAGCGCCACAAATTAAACAAAAAACGTTTCCAATCTGTATGCACGCAGAAAAGGATTGCCCATCTCAGTCTGAATTTATTCAAAAATTTCTGGAAATAGAGGGAGATCGCATAAAAAGTTGGAAAGGGTATCAGACGGTCGGTAAGGACTACAGTATTTGTCAGCGAACACTGTCGCTCAATTTCAAAAATTTGGAGCAACGAATTTTTGAAGAACTTAACCATCTTCGGCAGCTTGAAGCGGGTGTTGAACAAGCGCTGCGCATGCTTTGATTTCAGGTTTACTTAATTAAGAGCGAAGTAATGTGAGAGCAAAACAGTGAAACGAGATCAAAGTCCTTGTATTGACGTTTGCGAATTCTCAGCGCCTAAGGGATGGTGTTTAGGTTGTGGTCGTACTCGACAAGAATGTCAGAAATGGAAGGAAATGAAGCCCTATGCCAGAAACATCCTTCAGAAGGAGCTCCAAAAAAGGATGTCTCAAATAACAGATAAGCACATTGAATAATTAAGACAGCGTTCAGTCAAGAACAAGAAACAAATTTTCTAAAGACTCATCATATTTCAAGTTTCAAAGGGGCAGTTTGAAAGCCAACAAAATGTTAACTTAACAACAAGTAAGTTGGCTGACTCCTTGGTTTCTAGGCTGTTTATTTTCGTGGGGATTACAGGTAAGGCTTTACAATATTAAATGATATGTTGTAACATTACATTATAGAAATACTCTGAGCACTTCTTAAAATTCCAATAAAGGCCACAACAACATGCTTCAACAACCTCTCCTACCGGTCACTGTGCTTTCGGGCTTTCTTGGCGCAGGAAAAACAACGGTACTCAGTCATATTTTAAACAACCGTCAAGGTAAGAAAGTCGTGGTTATCGTTAATGATATGAGCGAAATAAACATTGACGCGGTGATTGTTCAAAACGAAGTCTCTCTCAATCGCAGTGATGAAAAATTGGTGGAAATGAGTAATGGCTGTATTTGTTGCACCTTACGTGAAGACCCATTCCCAGAGTGGAGGGAGGAGGCATGAGTGCAGTAGTTGCTAGAGACGAGAGTCAACTGCTTGGAATGAAATTACGAGGTAAGGATACACACCCGTTACCGAATGCTATGGCGTTTTTCATTTTCAGTTCGCACCATGAATCTGCTCCACGAAACCGATGGCATGACACTTTATGACAGCTCTTTCCTATGAGGTGATTTTTGGTGCGCTCGCGGCAGGTTTGCTGGTGAGCCTAGTCTCATTCAGTGGCTGGTTCGTTATCGGCTTGTCGGCACAACGATTGCACTCGCTAGTCCCCAATCTGGTAGCACTGGCTGTGGGCGTGTTGCTGGGTGATGCCTTTATTCATCTAATACCTGATGCGGTAACCCGACACGGTTCGGTCAGCGAGGTATGCCTGACTGTGTTGGTCGGTATGTTTGTGTTCTTTATGCTAGAAAAACTGGTGCGCTGGCGGCACGACCACAATACCGATGTAAGCCCAGTCGCCAACGAAATTCTGCCGCTGGCAAAAATGAATTTAATCGGTGATGCCATCCACAATTTCGTCGACGGCATTCTGATTGCGGGTAGTTTTCTGGTCGATCCTGCCTTGGGTTTTACCACTACCATCGCCATCGTCGCCCATGAAATTCCGCAAGAACTGGGCGATGTCGGCGCGTTGCTACGCGGCGGTTTCAAACCCAGACAAGCCGTATTGTTCAATTTTTACTGCTCACTGACCGTGTTACTGGGTGTCATATTCACCTTGCTACTCAGTCAGATGGCCGAGTCTTCGTTGACCTTACTATTGCCGATTGCTGCAGGCGGCTTTATTTATATCGCCGCTTCCGACTTAATTCCAGTGTTGCATGAGCGCTCTAGTCTCATGCAGTTCAGTAGTCAAAGTCTTGCTTTCGCATTGGGTATTGGCTTCATGCAATTTATTGTACTTTTCGAACAGACCTTACTGGTCGCCTAAGGAGTTTTTTTAAAATGTTTGCTCGTATTCCCTTTTTCCAATCGACACCGCCAATGCAAGATTTTTCTGGAATGTTCCATCCGATTAACAGTAAGCTCGACACTAAGGTCGTGGTTTCTGATTATTTCATTGATTTGTCTCGTATTTATGAAGAAGGCGTCAATTTGTGCCAAATCGAGAGGCAATGCCCCTCAAATATTGAGCAATTCGTCTACAACGCCCTGAATGATTGTGGTCATATCGAAATCAGTCAATCAATTGATCCGACAAAGTTCGATTTTACCCAGCTTTGGCCGAAAGCAAGTGCTCTAGCCGGTTATCAGGACTGGATCGATGACCTTATCTTGTTGGTTTCGGCCTTTTGCGAGTTGTTCGGGCGTCAGCAAGCGGGTTTTCGCCTGCGTACCTTGGACAAAGCGATGTGTCCGCGCTTTCATGTTGATCGGGTGCCTGCACGGTTGATCTGCTGCTACGGCGGCATGGGATCTGAATGGTTGCCGGAATATGCGCTTAATCGCCAAAAACTTGGTATGGGGAGTTGCGGACTGCCAGATGCTGAATCAGGGGTAATTGTCGATCCCACTGCGATTCGGAAAATGCCTGCTTATGCGGTAGGTCTGATGAAAGGCGAAGGCTGGGAAGGCAACGAAGGTTATGGTTTGGTACATCGATCACCCACACCCAAGACCGAGCAGCCACGTCGCTTGCTGTTGACTCTAGATATGCTATGAGGACACGATATTGTTAATTAAGTTAAGTGGTGGAATGATTTATGACCCATCGCAAAATTCCCATGGTGAACAACGAGATCTATTCATCCGTGACGGAATAATTATCGCCGATCCTGGACTGAACGCTCGATTTGATGAGGTTTACGATTTGGATGGAAAAATCGTCATGGCAGGTGCTATCGACATTCACAGTCATATCGCGGGTGGCAATGTTAATACGGCGCGTCTGCTGTTACCTGAACAACACCGCAATCACATGGCCCGGCGTTTGAATCATCCCTTTAGCACTGCCAAATGGTCCACCACCGACATCGGCTACCGTTATGCCCGGATGGGAAGGAGGGGTCAGGCCTTACATTTGACATATAGCCATCTATGTTTTAATTTGTATCAGGATTCAAATTGATAGGATATATTGATGACAAGACCTTTACGTATTAAATTTGCCGAGGCGCTGTATCATGTGACTGCTCGTGGCAATGCCTAAGAAAATATCTATCAAACGATGATTATCGTCAGCAGTTCTTGGCTTTGTTGCAAGGGGCGGTAATGCGTTACACTAACTCAAGTCCGCGAGTATTATGATGTGGGCTATGCTACCGATTGAGTTGAACGGTAAAACAGGAAGAAAAAGAGATTTTAAATGTCAAATGTAAGGCCTGACCCCGTGGTTTCGCTGACCCCGTGGTTTCGGACCCCGTGGTTTCGATGACCCCGTGGTTTCTTTCTACCCCTTAAGGCTACTGACCCCTTAAGGCTTTACATAATATTGACCTGGCTCCCAGAATCAATACTTTATCTATAGGAGACCGAATTAAATTTTTCGGTGTATATGAATGGAATGATCAAGGGGGTGTAATGCATTGGACCCATTATGATCCTGCTGGAAAGCATGAAGATGGCTGGATTTTGCACGATAATATAGTTTATCAGGAATTAAGCCTGTGAAACTTTAGCCTGCGCAAAGGTCGCCATTTGCGTATGTAAGGCGCAAGCAGAACGTAACAAGGGAATGGCCACAGCTGCTCCGCTGGCTTCTCCCAAACGCATATCAAGATTCAGCAATGGTTTAGCGTCCAGCGCTTGCAATAGTAACTGGTGACCTTGTTCCTGTGAGCGATGGGCAAAAATTAACCAGGGTTTTATCTCGGAATTGATACGGGTAGCGACTAATGCCGCTACACTACAGATAAAGCCATCGACCAATACGGGCAGTTGTTGTTGTGCAGCCGCCAGATAAGCGCCAGTCAAGGCCGCTATTTCAAATCCACCGTAGGTTTGCAATGCAAGACGAGGTGCGCTGCTGTTAATTTTATGTTTATCTAATGCTTGCTGAATGATTCTGGCTTTATGTGTTATGCCGGCTGAATCCAGTCCTGTTCCAGCCCCCGTTAATTGTCCAGCACTTAAACCTAGTAGGGCAGAGGCTGTCGCAGTAGCACTACTGGTATTGGCAATGCCCATTTCACCCGCGATAAAGAGCTGGCTGCTATCAGTAATCGCTCTGCTTACTGCATCTCTGCCAGCTTGTAATGCCAGTGATAATTGTTTCTCAGTCATGGCGGACTGAGTCAGAATGTTAGCGGTTCCAGGCGCGACTTTTTGATGAATTATATTTAATTCAAGCAAACAACTGGCGACGCCGACATCTATTATTTCCAGATGCGCCTGATGTTGCTTTGCCAACACACTGATAGCAGCGCCGCCATACACAAAGTTTTTTACCATTTCAGCGGTGACTGCCTGAGGAAATGCAGAAACACCTGCATTTGCTATACCATGGTCAGCAGCAAAAATACTGATCCATACTTTATCGACACAAGGCATATTAGTTGCCTGTAGCGCTGCAAGTCGTATCGCCAAGTGTTCCAGTTCTCCCAGAGAGCCAGCGGGTTTTGTCAGTTGCTCCTGTCGTTTTATTGCCGTGAGCTTAAAGCGTTGATCTGGCTGTGGAATAGGGCGCTGCAACCAATCCATTGCTAGTGTTTTAATGTTTGTGGCAATCCAGCAGTAACTAACGTAACATGCGTGCAAATTTTTGCCAGTTGTTGATGCAGCTTTCCTGCTTCATCAACGAAGCGACGCGTCATTGCATCTACTGGAACAACTCCCGAACCGACTTCATTACTGACAAAGGCAATATCTGTGTGTAAATCTGGCACTATTTCTAGCAGGGCTTGTTTTTGCTGGAGAAAAATATCTTCCTGATAATCTCCCTGAGCATTAAAGAGAATATTGCTTAACCATAAGGTCAGGCAATCCACTATCAGGTAATTGTTGCTACTGGAATATTGCGCTAATACATCGGGGATGAGAATGGGTTCTTCAATAGTTTCCCAGTATCTAGGTCGCTCAGCCTTATGTCTGCTTATGCGCGCTAGCATTTCATCGTCACCTGCTGCCCCTGTTGCAATGTAAATAACTTGTTTATTGCTCGCTTGAGCAAGTTGTTCGGCATAATGACTCTTGCCCGAGCGTGCACCACCTAAAATTAGATGTTTCATAATTTAGTCATCCTGTAAACGTACTGCCAGAACATCGCATTTTGCATGATGCAGAACACCGTTAGCAGTCGAACCTAATAATAAAGCAAAACCATGGCGACCATGCGAGCCGACTACGATCAGGTCTGCATGCTGTTCCTCGGCAGTCGCCACTATTTCCAGTTTGGCACTGCCCATTTCCAGAAACTGTCTGTCTTTTGGAATAGACAGTTGATTGCCCAGCTCGGCCAAACGTTTCGTCGCTGCATTTATTAATTGTTCATTTAAATCAATATCAAAAGGAATAACCGGCCCGTAGGCGGCATCAGAGATGGGTAAGTTGTCGACTATATGGATAACACTCAGTTTTGCCTGATATTTTGTTGCTAAATAACGTGCCTTTTGAGCCACGATTTCACCATGTTCAGAAAAATCTGCAGCTAATAAAATATGTTGATAGTTATTCATTTAAGCCTCCCTAAGTAATTGAATAACTCTAATTTAACATTTTTTACAACTGAGTGTATACGTAGTCTAGAGTATTATGTGTGGTTTTTTTTAGTATGTATTAATATCTAATAATACCAATGACTTAAGATGCAGGACTTAGAGGAAATAAGAGACCCATAATTTGAGAAGCGCTAAATATATATAAGAAAGCGATACCTAAAGCAAAAGAGAATGACTTATTTAAGGCATGGCGGATGATATGGGCTGTTACCAGCCAGTTCCATAGCATAAGTGCGACCATTGTCATAATAGCAGACATATTGCTAGAGTCTTGATGCAACGTGGCAAGAATAGGTATGGCAAAAGTACTGATAAGCGCATCGGTACCGAGCAAAGTGCTCGTGGTTTGTACAAAGCGTTTTAGTTTATTTGCAAGGCTAAGTATCAAAGTTGCGAAGCCAAAAATAATGATGAGCTCTGTAGCAAGCTGGAGCAGGGCGTTTAAACTATCGGTAGATTGCAAGATAAGTAGATAGCTGATCAGTGCATAGACGATAGTAGACAAGCGCAAGAATTGTATTGAATGAGGTATTTCTTGTGGCCCTTTTCTGAATAAACAGACATTTAAGAGTAGTTTTAGATATGCGTACATAGTTTTTTTTGAAAGCCAGTATCAATGAAAAAAGTGATAAGCGGAATTAAGATTTTTATCTGAGACTATTATACTGTCTTTAGATTCAGGGACCTGTTTAAGAAAAAAAATTATTTTGCACATTCAGTAAAGACGCGCTATATGCAGTATAATTTAGCAGAATTCCATAAGGAGAAATCATTATGCAAAAATCTTTTGTGTTACTGCTAGCCTTATTTTTTGTTGAAGTATGCTACGCGGTTCCTGCAAGGCAGCCGACAATGGCAGTGCTGCCATTTCAACTTAGTCCGGTGATTGGTACAACTAATATAGGCGAAGTGGCTATAACACGCACATTGGCTGAACGAGAATTTTCTAATCAGTTAATTCAGTTTCTGGCAAAATCCAGAAAGTTTAATATGTTGAGTCGTACCCAGATCGA
>Ga0208648_1002035_pt1 | contig 14784 bp, 3 predicted proteins | sample AntAceMetag02UKL_FD_184772 | JGI IMG/M metagenome (GOLD analysis project Ga0208648, IMG submission 184772) | Saline lake microbial communities from Ace Lake, Antarctica - Antarctic Ace Lake Metagenome 02UKL (SPAdes) (version 2) | ecosystem: Environmental > Aquatic > Non-marine Saline and Alkaline...
ATGCGGTGGCGGAGGGGGGTGGGATCGCCATCGAGGCGGGGATTGATCAGGGCGTCGTACCGGAATGGGATGTCTTCATCGGCGCACCAGGCTTTCAGGGCGGGCAAGTCGGAAAAATTCTCTCTCATGACCATGGATTTGATGGTGACGGGGATATTTCGCTGTTTCAGGCGGAAAATGGCCTGTTTCGCGGTGGAAAAGGCGTCGCTGTGTCCACAAATGGCGTTGTGCACGGCTGGATCAAGGCTGTAGAGACAGATTTCGACGCGTTTTGGTCGAAGTTTTGCCAAAAAATCGGCTTTTTTATCAGAAAGAAGGGTTCCATTGGTAAAAAGGGTGACTAAAAAGCCGGATTTGATGGATTTTTCGTAAATTTTGTCAAAATCAGGATGCAGAAGGGGTTCTCCGCCGGTGAGGCAGAGGGAAAGCACCTCGTTTTCGGCTAAAATATCCAGAATTTTGTTCCATTGGGTTTTGGAAAGGGTTTCTCCCGGTTTTTTTGTGTTTGGGGGCAAAAAACAGTGGGAGCAGGCGAGGTTGCAGCGGGTGGTGAGTTCGAGGGAGACGCTGGGTGGGAAACGGGGCGTAGAATCAGGGCTGGATGCCCATTTTAGATACAATTCGCCGAGTTGGAGGTCTGAGGTGCAATTCATGCGGCTATCTCTCATAAGCTGTGGTTTTGTGAAGAATAGGCCAAAAAACCGCTAATTTGGTAAAAAAGCATAGAAATTCGTGAATTAAATGCATATTTGACTACGAAACACACGAAAATCGCGAAAAATGTAGAAATTTGAGAGAAAATTCCAGAAAAACCGCGAATGGACGCGAATGGACGCGAATGTTGGGAGGGATGGTTCTCACACAAAGCCACAAAGTCACAAAGGAAAGAAGAATTGCCGCGAAAGAACGCAGGGGACGCAAAAAAGAAAGTGGCGGGGTGCTCCATTCGTTGCTCTCTTCATTCGTTGGAAAAAGCATTTTCTTGGTTTTCCAGTAGGGCGCCGAGGTGGACCAGCTCGGAAAGGACGGTTTTAACGTCATTTTCGGCTATTTTTGATTCAATTTCATAAAATTCGACCATTTTTTGGCTAATTTCGGTGTCGGAACGGCCATTTGAGGCATTTTCCCAGATAAAGGAGGCTGTTTCGTTGAGGGTATAGAGGGAGTCGAGGGCGTTCATGTCGTTCATGATGGGCACGAGGATGCGTTGCCCGCGTATGGTGCGCACGATGATTTGTGGATTTGGGGTGTATTTCATGGGATATATTTCCTAATTGGATGCCACCGACTCATCATGATATTCCCGCACCCACTCCGGGGTGCATGGGGTTTTGGAGAATCAGAAACCCAGGGTCTGCCGACCCTGGGCTATCTACCTTCACCCCATCCGGGGTGATAACACAAATTTCTGTTTTTGCTCTGTTTTTGGGGGCGACGAGGCAGAAATCGACGACGTTGGCGTTCGGGGTGAAGGCAAGGGAGAAGGAGGGTACGGCGGTGCAGACTTCGCTCCAGGTATCGAGCTGTTTGGAGAGGCTTTCTTTGAAGTAAAAGGGGGCGACGGAGGTGGCGGTCAAGCGAGCGAGTGCGGTGACGGGGTCGAGGGGATTGATTTGATGGGTGTTTGCCTGTGAGAGGTGAAAAATGGCCTTGAGGGGGGCTGTTATGGGGTTGATTTCATTGAGATCGCCGTGCCATGGGGAGGGGCTGATGGTGACGGTGTGGTCGGTCAGGCGTATGATATTGCGGTCATCGTTAAGCACTTGGGCGCCGGACTGTTTCCATAGGCGTGCCATGGTGGTTTTGCCGATGTCGGCGGGCCCGCAGAAGAGGTAGGCGTGGCCGTCAAGGACGACGGCGGAAGCGTGTACGAGGCCGGCGCGGTGATGGAGCAGACGGTTCACGACGAGAATCTGATCGATGGGGTAGTTCAGAGAAAAGGGTGCGGGCAGTGCCTGGCGTCCGGAGCGGTGCAGGATGCGTCCGGTTTTGAAGTCGGGGGCGAGATGGGCCACGGGGACCCAGGTGTCGGTGTTGACGTTGTGAATTTCGATGGTGATGGCGCGGTCTTCGGCATAGCCGAGGCGCCAGGTTTCGCAGGCCCACAGCAGGTGCGGGGGCGCGGGGGAGAAAATGGGAGGAAAGAGAGCCGGATCGGTTAGATTGACGGTATATACGGCGTCGTTTGGTCCGGCGGAGTCGGTGATGAACGGGGCATAGGCGGGGGGCAGCAGCGGCGGGGAGTCGTCAGCAGATTGCAGTTCAAAGCGAATGGTCGCGAGCGAGAAGGTGAGGGTGTTCACGGAGCATTTCAGGACAGGTCTATATTGAAAAGCGGGGTGATGCCGTCCTGTCCGCAGCTTGGATTATCGAGGGAGTCCTTGCAAACGGCCATGGCGACCACTTGCTTGTCGTCGAGTTTGATTCGGGTAATCTGCGGGGTAACATAGGGTTTTTTAGCGACTAGCTGTTCTTCGTTTTGTTTCATCATCGCATTCCTCTACGGGTTGTTTGGGGAGAAACTATGGGAAAAAGTTCGAACGATAGCAAATCAATTGAACGGCAAATGGACGGAAAATCTGTGAATGGACGCTAATGGACCTGGAGCAGCATCGGCGAAATCAATATTTATTTGTCCACAGATTACACATATTTTTTGGAGCAGTATGCGTATTCTTAATGTGTTCGCCGATTTTTTGGAGTGCTGGGACAACGTATCTTTGAGGCGGCACAGCTTTTGAGGGGGACAGCAATATCTGACCGCACGGCAGACGACGACGAAGGAGGCGGCGGCCATTGTGTCCTATCGCCGCGTCGTCCCTCCTGGCCACACGCACTCCAAAAGGTTTGCTGTTGATGAAATGGACTTCACGAAAAAGTTGGAAGAGCGCATAGAACTCAAAGAATTAGGAGCGACTCGGCGTTAGTGCTGGGGGAACCCGCGAATGGACGCAAATGGACGCAAATTTTGGGAGGGATGCTGTCCTCAGCGTCCTTATCTTTTTCTCCAGATCGTTCCTTATTTTTCTTGGGCTTCGTGCTCTTCCTGTGTGCTTACTCTCCGCACGGCCCGTGGGGACACGGGCCCTCCCGGAATGCTCTTGATATTAGTCTGGATTGTTTTTGCACTATTAATGAATAGGATGCTAAAAGGTTTCTTCGGCGAATCGAAATATCGTGATTCGGGCTGGATGTGATGATTTGGGATGGGGCGCGTGTTCCATTCAAGATAAAATGAGGTACTCCTATGAAGTTTGGCAAGTTCGTGGTGTGTGTGTTGTTGGCAGGTCTTTCCGGGGGGATGACCTGGGGGCAATCGCTGAATGAAATGTCGGCGGTGGATGAGTCGTCGCTGTGCGAGGTGCTTACGATCACAAACCAGTTTTCCAATTTGGGGGAGGTGCTTTCGGATTTGCGGATCACGAATGTATTGCCGTCGGCGGAGTATGTGTATGTGACGAACTCGACGGTGATTCGTCTGCCGGATGGTTCGGTGCTGTCGAACAGTGCGGCGGAACCGGTGGTCAGCAGCACACGATTGAGCTGGGATTTGTCGGCCAACGTCGCGACGTTGTCGGTAACGAATCTGCTGCTTACGGAGGTGTATTACCACACGACGAATACGGATGAGGTGGCAGAAAAGGCGTATCAGTGGTTTGAAATTTATAATCCTGCGCCGAACCCGGTGACGATGACGGGTTGGTATATCAAGGATACGGCGCCGGGCGTGCGCGATGACCTGCCGGAGATTACGATCGGGGCAGGTGAGTTCGTGGTGGTGGCGGGGATGACGAATGCTTTCCTGCTCGATCATGCGGGCTACACGGGGCAGGTTTTCCAGGTGACGGATGGAGAAATCGGTAGCGGGCTGAATCATTTTGGCGATGGGGTGGAGCTTTATAACGCCGGGAATGTGCGGGTGGATGCGATGTCGTATGGCTCGTCGAAGGTGGGGTTGAGTCCGTCGCTGGCGTTGGTGGATGCGACGCATTCGCTGGCGCGTGATCCTGCGAATGAGGACAACAACAGCCGGAATGACTGGGTGGACCAGATGGTTCCTGACCCGGGGACGGGCCATGTGGTGGTGGGAATGAATGGCGGAGATTCGCTGGAGATTACGTACGACGTGCTCCTCCCCTGCGCGGTCGGCTCGGGGCAGTTTTTTTCATATGCGTATTATGAGCAGCCGCCGGAAACCCCGGTGCAGACGAACCGTGCGGCGCATTTTCTGACGATCAACAAGGGGGACTTGAAGGTTACAAAGGCACCGGTTTCGCAGTTGGCGACGGTGGGTGATTCGGTGGAGTGGACGCTGACTATCGAGAATGTGGGCTTTGGGGATGCACGCCATGTGGTGATCTACGATTCGATCGAGTCGGGCATTGCGTTTACGAATTTGGTGCCGACACCGTCGTCGCTAACGGCGTCGAATGCGGTATGGGATGAAACGGTTATTCCGGCGCTGACGAATCTGGCACCGGGGGACCTGGTGCAGATTACGGTGCAGGGCGAAGTGCAACAGTGCAGCAACCTGGCGAACCGTGCGGATGCGCAGTGGGGTTGCGACGAGGAGTCGGTGTGTGAGGATACGCGACTGAATGGGCAGACGGCGAGCGCGGGGATTCGTATTTCGGTGCTGCTGCCGAAGCTGACCAGCACGATGAGCGTCGGCGGCCTCGTTCCGATTGATTACTGCGGCGGCACTCCGATTACGGTATATCTGACCAATGCGCCGGGAGCGGCTACGGCCTACGACCTGAGCGTTTCAAATATTTTTCCGAATGGTTGGAGCATGACGGGCGCGCAGGTAACCAACGGCGTGGTGTCGGTGGGTGATCTAGCCAGCGGAGCCTCGACGAATTTTGTGGTGACGGTGGAGCCGGGCGGTGCCTGCCCGCTTTCCACGGTACCGCAGCCGATCTATTTTTTGAATGATTACCGTGATGTCTGCGGGCGCACGTTCAAGCCCCCGGTGCTGGCGGCTCTGGCGCAGGTGACGAATGAGCCGCGTGCGGTGATTACGAAGACGATCCCGTCCTTCTCCGGGGATGCCCCGAGTGTCTCCGTGGTGATTACGCTGGCGTATGAGCATTTCGACGGTACTGAGCAGGTGGCGTTCACGGATATTTATCCGTCCTCCACGAATTTGACGGTGGCGAATATCACGGGGGGCGGAACCCAGAGCACCGGGCGCATTCATTGGAACGTGACGGGACTTTCGGGCAGCGGAACGCATACGGCGAAGTTTGATTTGGTGGTGGGAGACGTCTGCGGCGGACCGTCGGGGATGTTTTTCAATCAGCTTCTGGCCGATGACTATGTGGATTGCCGAGGCTGTACGCGACCGGTGGTGGGGAATGGACAGTTTTATCCGGTGCGGATTTCCGGTGGCGATGCGTGTCCCTCGGGAACGGGTGATTGCTATTTTGCGAGCAGCAAGGTGGCGGATGAAACGCTCCTCGAGGTGTGCCGTCCGGTGACCTTGACGCATACCTTCAGCCGTTTCGGCGGGACGAATCTGCCGCCGAACTGGGCGGGCGTGACCTTTGTCTCGGATCTGGCGAGCGGCTATGGGTATCTTTCTTCGACGAATTACAGCGTGCTGATCAATGGCAGCAACGTGACAGAGTATACCGGATTGTCGGCAACGAATCCGGCGATGGTCATTGATTTGGGCGGTTTAAGTGCCTCGGATTTCCCGAGCCTTTCTGCGATTACGGGCTCGCTGGTCTTTGTGTGGGAGGTATCGGTGACGAACCTTGGGCAGGCGATGGACAGCTCCTCCCTTTCTGGGACGGGCTGCGGCGGCGGAAGTGATCTGGCGGTGTGGAATGTGGGCCGCAGCACGATGGAGATCACGCTGGAACCTTTCCTGACGGTGGAGCAGTGCGGAATTGTTGCGGGCCGTGTGGACCTGAGTCAGCTTGCCAGTCCGGATTTGGTGGTGGGATCGAATGCGGTGTTTGCCACGTACGATGTGAAGGTGGTGATGAACATGGACGCGGACACCAACGGGGTGTCAACGTATGATTATGTGACTAATTCCACTCGGTTCACCAACATGATTGACATCGGTGGTTCAGTGATTACGGGAAAGAATCCCACCGTGTCGGGGAATAGACTAACCTGGGAACTGGGCGATTTGCAGGCCAACGGCGCGGGCACCATTCTGTTTAACCTGCGCGCCGGATGCGAGAAGGATGTCTATGGACAAAGCACGGCGCGCGTGGCTTACAACGACGCCTGTAGTGCGGGCGATGAGCCGGCGTATACCGCGTATGCCGAAACCAACACCACGCCACCGCTGTTCGAGCCAATCCTGGATAATTTCATTGCGCAGGAAACAAGTTTTCTTTCGGACACGCAATATGTGGTTTATCTGACCTTTCTCAACTCGGGAGCCGGTGCGGCCTACAACGTCTTGCCGGAGCTTTCTTTTGCCACGAACATCGCCTACGGATCGGCCACGATTGTGCCTTCGACCATCACGGCAACCAACCTGTTGTGGAATCTGCACAATGCGACCAACAGCCTGGGCGATCTGGCGGACCTAGATGGCGATGGCTACCTAAATGACCTGCCGCCAAATGGATTGTTTGTGATCGGTGTGACGAATTCAGTGGCGGCGTGCGACGATCGGGAGGTCTCCCTCCGCACGCGCTACGGCTGCAAGGGTGAATATTGCGGGCTGGCCTATGATTACGCTGCGGCCTACGAGGTGTCGAGAGGCTCCCTGGTGTCGCGTTTCGTATTGCCGAACGATGCGGAACTCTGTTCAGTCGGCACGATCGAAATCAGCGTCAAGAACAGCGGGCTGACCACAGACTACGACATTCAAATAGCCGCCGCCCTGCCGGCGGGCATTTCCCTGATTACCAACAGTACGCGCTACCGCTTTAATTACGGCAACACGAATTCAACGACCGACCCGGTGATAGGCGGATTGACGAATACATGGAGCAGTTCCGAAATTCCTGAATTTGCGGCCCTGGACCCGACCAATGTGGTCACCCTATATTTTGATGTGTATGTGGATTGTGACGCGGCGAATAACGACCTGCTGTTTACGGCGGATTCGTCGTTCGTGGATAACTGCGGCATTCAGCGGCAGGAAAATCCCGTGACCAGCGTACTCAGCATGAAGGAGCCGGATATCACCGCGGAAAGCGCGGCCATGGTGGTGGGCGGCGACGGGTTTGAAACAGGAATTCTGGTGGTGAATCCGCCGGAAGATGTCTTGTACCGCATTCGCATCACGAATGCCTCGACGGCGATCTCGGCGGATGCGCAGTATGTGGAGTTGGTCGATTATCTTCCGACCAATGTGCTGTACAAAGGGGCGTCCGTTACGCCGGATTCGGTGTCGGGCGTTACCAACGGCGCGCGACTGATCTGGAGCAATGCCACGATCATGGCGCAACTCGGAAGCAACCTCTTCGCGCAGGGCACGGCCTTTGATATCGTGGTCACGGCGGAAGTCACCGGCTGCTCGGTGGACCTGAATAACGGGTTGGAATTTCTTTACGGTTGCGATGCGGGGACGTTGTGCCAATCCGAGTCCGAAGAGCAGACGCTACGCACCCAGCCGGTGAATTCGATGGCCGCCGAGGAAGCGTTGGACCTGACCGCCTGCGGCGGCACCAAAACGGTGGTGATTTCGAATAGCGGCGCACGCACGGAGTGGCTCTTTCTAACGGAGACGGCCCCCACGGGATACGTGTTTACGGGGGCTTCGATCAGCGGCGAATTTTTTGGAACCAACCTGGTGGTGGATCTGGGCAATCCGACGGGCTCGGTGGTACGGCTGGACCTGGGCGATCTTTCGAGCAGCGCGCGCGACAAGGATGACCCGACCGGCGTAACCAATGCGCTCTATCTGAATTATGGCGAAAAAATCAATGTGGTGTTTGATCTGGCCAGCGACGGCAGTACGCTCGATTACGTGGCCGACCCGACCGACAATAACTTCGCCGACCCCGGCTACGGGAATCCCTCGCAGGTGAGTTCGATCTCAACCACCACCTACAAAAACGTTTGCGGCGGCGGTTATACTAACACGGACCTCTCCTCGACCGTGCCGCTGCTGTCGAATCCGAACATCGACCTACAACCGAACAGCCTGATTGTGACCAATGGGGAATTGGTTACCTTCACTGCGACGATTATCAACCAGAGCGAAAACGGAAATGCCGGGAACCTGCACCTGCGCCTGCGCTTCGGGCCGGCCTGGACAAATCTCTCGGTGACGGCCTCGAACATTGTTTCATCGGGTACGAGCAACATGGTGTATGAGGTCCAGGGCAGCAGCAATGTGCTGGTGGACCTGCCGGGCGTGATCCTCGCGCCCTACCGCGATTCGGTGGTGTTGACGCTGACGGCCAACGCCGTCGAAGGACCGGGCGATCTGTTGGTGTTGGCCGAAGTGACCGGAGAATGCGCTAATCCAAATGTGAAACCGTCATCCACCTTCACGAATATCTGGGGAGAAATTCCGCTGGCCGATTCCATGGTGTCGTCGGTGCCGGGCATTACCGCACCGGTGGATGGGGCCTATTATTCGTTCGATCAGGATTCGAGTGTCTTTGCCGGGTTCAGCATTGATAAATCGGTGCGTTATGACGATGAAGCGTCCGGTGCCGCTGGCGACACCCGCGATGCCCGCATTGGCGAGGAACTCATCTACCGCATCGAGGCGCACTACTTCGGCGCGGCGTTCAGCAATGTCACGGTGCTGGAAAGCCTTCCGGCGAATCTCGTGTTCCCAACATCAGATCAATTTACGCCGGCCTATTCCGGCGGCATCACCAATGCCATCTATACCAATGGCGTCTTTACGTTGCAGCCGACCCCCATCACCAATCATGCGTCGGTCTTCACCGTCGACATTCCGGTTGCGGTGAGCAACAGCGCGGCCAACAACAACGGGGTGACGTTCACCAATGCCGCGACCTCGGCGTTTGAACTGGCGCGCCTCACCAATGAGGTGCCGGTGCATTCCACCACGATCAACCTCCTCGAGCCGAACCTCGGTATAAGCAAGATCAGTGACAAGCAAAACGTACAGGAGGGGGATGCGGTCACCTTCTCGGTCACCATCACCAATACCGGCCCGACCAATGCCTACGGTATCACGATCTATGATGCCCTGCCGAACGGCATGGTGTTCAACAGCGCGGTCAGTCCGGCGTCGGTGGCTTCGGTGGATGCCACGCATTTTTATATTACGACGAATGAGGATGTGGCCCTGGCGACGCTGATTCCCGGCGGCAGCTACACATGGGAGTATACCGCCACGGTAACCAATCAACTGGTCGGCACGACGCTGACCAATGGGAGCAGCGTGACCTATGTATCGCTGGATGCCGCCAGCACGAACGACCAGATGCGCACTGGCTCCGGCACGCCTCTGGTCAATGACTATACCAATCAGACCACGGTGACGATTACCGCGGAAAACCTCCGGGCGGCAGCGAAATCCTTTGTGAGTTCGTCCCAAACCAACACGCTGAATGTGGGAGGTACGAATAATCTGACCATCGGTGAGCGTGTGGTGTATTCGATTCGTGTGGATGTGCCGCAGGGCGTGGTCTCAAATCTTTCCGTGTTGGACGTGGTGCCGCTGGGCTTGGATTGGATCGGTAGCAATACCAGCGCCAACCTGACCTACCCCGGCATGGGCTATGCCTTCACCATACCGTCTGGTGGACCGGTCTTCCCGACCAATACGGGGGATGGCCTGTTAATCAATGACCCCGATCCTACCCCGCTGAGTTCTTTGACCAGCGACGGATCAGGGCAGCCGATCACCTTCACCATGCCCTCCGTGACCAACACCTACGACGGCAACACCAACAATGACTACTTTGTGCTGTCCATGGAATTCGTGGTGCTGAACGACGCGGTCAACGATGGCATCGGTCCAGTATACCGCGTCGCCACCAACAAGGTGGTGGTATCGGATGGCTTCACCGCGCTGACCAATGTGGCCCCGCCCTATGCCGTGGCGGAACCGAACCTGACCCTCGCGAAAACCATCACGCCGGAATCCGTAACCGCTAGTAACGCCCTAACGGTGTCGCTGGTGGTGCGGAACCAGTCCACCGCTCGTTCCGAAGCCTACCAAATGCAGCTCAGTGATTTGCTCGAGAATACGAAATATGACACGAGCACGCTAACCATGATCTCGGTGCCGATGGGATGGGGCGTCTCGAATTTGGCGGTGGCCAGCGGCCTGACGCATTATCTGGTTGCGTCGAACGGCATCGGCCTGGCACCGGGCGCGGCCATCACGAATGTGTTCACGATCAAGGTGGCGCAGGGAGTCGAGCCGAACAAAATATATACGAACCGAGTTTCCCTGTTCAACAGCTCGACCCTCTATGACGCGCCGCCGACGAACAGCCCCGAGCGCACGAAGACCGCCAGCGCAACGGATACTATACGAATACCCGGACTACAATTGGCCAAGGTGATGTTTGCCACCAGTGAAACCAATGTGCCGCCCGACTCGACGAATACCTTTGTGCAGATCGGCGAAGTTATCACGTATCAACTCAACGTGACGCTACCTGAATCGACCATGACCAACCTGACGGTGCTGGATGCGCTTCCGAATGGGCTAAGCTACATTTTCGGTTCGGCCACCACGGATGTGAGCACCTTTAACGGGACCCTTCCGGCGTTGAGTGAATCTCCTTCCGGTCCGGGGGCGCTGGCCACCAATGGGGCGGACATTACCTTCGCGTTCAACGGTCAGACGGTGGTGAGCGGCGATGGCAGTTCAACCAACAATACCTTCTCGATCTACTTGGATGCCATTGTGCTGAACACCAACGGTAATGTCGGCCTGCCGCCGAACCCGACGATCCTCACGAATCTGGCCTCGGTGACCTATGCGGGAAATCCTTCTTCCGTTGTCTGGTCCGCGAAGACCACCAATGTGGTGGCGGAGCCGCAGATCGCCCTCTTCAAGTCCATGACGCCTACCAATATTCAGGCGGGTGATGTGATCAGCGTGACCTTTGTCATAACGAATACAGGGATGGCGACGGCGTATGATGTGGAACTGGCCGATGACCTTTCGGAAATTTTTCAGAGTGACTCGGCAACCAATGCGGTGGTCCCGACCGGCTATGTCATGAGCGTAGTTTCGGATATCCTTTATTTCCGGTCGGATACGAATGCGGCCACGGGAACCAATACCCTGGAAGCCGGGGAAGGGCTGACCTTTACCTTTGATGTGACGGCTCGAACAGATCTGCAGCCGAATGTATTGTTGACGAACGTGGTCACGATCCATGGCGATTCACTGGTTTCCACGAATGTGTACGCCATCGAGCGCGAATACGGCGCGACGAATGAAGCCGCGCTGAAACTGCAGGACTTCCAGATGCAGAAGTCCCTGTATGCCACGAGCGAGACCGGTCCGGCGGACTCCACCAACGCCAACGTGCAGATTGGTGAAGTGGTGACGTACACCCTGAGCGCGGTCATCCCGGCGGGGGCTTCGACCAATCTGCAGTTTGTGGATTATGTGCCCAATGGCATGGCGTTTGCGATTGATTCGCTGGTCGTGATTCCGGGCAGCACGAATATCCAATTGCCTGCCGCGACGAATGTGACTCCGAATGTGGGACTGATGGGTAATAACGGACAGGATGTCACGATCACCTTTACGGGAGTCACGCTGGTTAATAATGTGACGAACAGCGCAGACCGTACGCTTACGTTACGCCTTCAGACCATGGTGCTGGATACGAATATCAATGTGGGCATTGCTCCGCAGATGGTACTGACCAATATTGCGTCGGTGACCTATCAGGGCAATCCGTCGTCGCCGGCCTTTTCATCCATCGTAACCAATCCGGTGGTGGAACCGACCCTTCTGATCACAAAGTCCTTTGATGTCGCGTCCGGTGATGCGGGTGATCCGGTGGTGTGTACGCTGACGGTTACGAATACCGGATTGGCGTCGGCTTATGATCTCCAGTTCGACGACTTGGTGATGGGCGGCTTCTTTGATATTACCACGATATCCAACGTAACGATGCCGGATGGCTTTACCTATACGGTGAGTACCGGCCTGCCGAATGCGACGGTGACCTATGCCAGTGATCCGGCATCCATGCAGCCGACCAACTGCATCGAAGTGGCTGAAGGATTGACCTTCCGTTTCGGCATGCATCTGGCACAGGCTGTGGAACCGGGTCAGTTGCTGACGAATGGTTGTGTAGTGTCGGCGGCGGATACGATTGACGGTACGAATGTATATGATGAGGCCCGCGATGAATCAGGTGCGCGTTCCAGCGATAGTATTGTCGTGTCGAATATGCTGGTTGAAAAAGTATTTGTAACGACATCGCAAGCAGGTCCGTCGGACACCACGGGCACGAATGTGACGATTGGTGAAACGGCAACGTATCGCCTGACCGCCACGCTGCCGGAAAGCACCATCACGAATCTGGCGATTGTGGATATTATTCCGGCGGGCATGTCGTATGTGAATGGTTCGGTGAGTGTGAATACCGATAGCTTCAACGGAACGCTGCCTGGTGCACCGGTGGTCACTACCGTGGGTGGCAGTGGTGATGAGGTGACGTTTACCTTTAACGGCAATACCGTGGTAAATGAGGACAACGATGGCACCAATAACTGGTTTACGATTGAACTGCAGTTGTTGACGCGCGATGAAGTCGGCAACGTGGGCCTGCCTGGGTCACAAACCATGCTGCCGAATTCTGCAACCATCCGCTATGCCGGCAACCCACCGACGCATACCTCAACAGTCGTGAACGTGATCGTACAAGAGCCGCGTCTGGCGATTAACAAGACGATGTTCGGTCCGAGCAATGAAATGGTCGTCGTGACCTTCGCGGTGACCAACAGCGGATTATCGACAGCGTATGATCTGATCGTAACGGATCTGTTCCCGACGAATTGGTGGGATACGACAACGATTGCGGCATCGTCCATTCCTGCGGGCTTCACCTATACGATCACGAATGCGCCGGGTGATGGCTATGTGACGGTGATGGTCGATACCAACTTCCTGCAGCCCACCAATGCGGTTGAAGTGGGCGCAGTGGTGATCTTTGAATTTACGGCCAAGCTGCTGCCGGACCTGACCGGCACGGTCACGAACACGGCGGTGATTGCACAGTATACGACGATCGATGGCACGAATCCGGATGAACGTTTTGAACCGTTGACCAATGATACGGAAACCCTGATTCTGCCGGGTGTGGCAATAACCAAGGTGCGGACCTATCCCGTGGGTCGCGCGGCGGCTGTGGGTGAAGCCGTGGCTTTCCGTATTACGGTGACCAATACCGGTAATCGCGGACTGAATCCGTTGGTGATTGCGGATAGCTTTGATTCAACGTATCTGACCTATGTCAGCGCCGTTCCGACTCCGGACAGCACAGGCGTAGGAACAATCAGTTGGACCAATGTGGGGCCGTTGGCTATTGGCGGGACGACTTCGCTGGTCGTAAACTTCACGGCGCTGGCCAGCACCGAACCGAACGACACCACCAATCGCGCCGTCGTGACGCCCTTCGTCACCAACGGCTTGCCGATGCCGCCGAAAACCAATGCCGCCACCGTGAAAATCAAAACGGTGGGGTATACGCTGGTGAAATCGCTGAGCAGTCCGACTGGACGTTCCGCGCAGATGGGCGAAACGGTTGAGTTTGAGATTCTGATCACGAATACAGGCGAAACCCAGTTGGTGACCGTGCCGGTAACTGATGCTTTTGAAAGTAGTTATCTCTCGTTCCTGAGTGCCGATCCAAGTCCGAATACGACCAATGCCAGTTCGCTGGTATGGACGAATGTCGGGCCGCTGGCGGCGAATGGGCAGTCGACCAATCTGGTGGTGCGCTTCACGGCGATTCAGAGTTCAACAGGTGACGATCGGACGAATACGGTCTCCACCGTGCCCACCACGTCGCCGAGTGATCCGCCCGTTGGACCGAAAACCAATACAGCACCGTACCGCATCAGCAACGCAGGCTATTCGCTACTGAAAGAAGTGGTGAGTCCGAGTGGGCGTGCCGCGGCGATTGGCGAAGAAGTGGTCTTCCGTATGACGGTGCAAAATACCGGGGATGTGACCCTGGTGAGCGTGCCGATGGTAGACACCTATGAAATGGCTTATCTGTCCTATATCAGTTCGGCTCCTGCATCGGTCGATAATGTGAATGACGGCACCATCAACTGGACGGATTTGGCGGCGTCCTTCGGCACGGACCTGTTGCCGGGTTCTTCGTTTGTGGTGACCTCGCGCTTTACCGCCGTGGCCACGTCCACCGCCCAGGCACGTACCAATCATGTGGTCACGACGCCGACCACCCCGGCGGGTAGGCCGCCGGTTCCTGCGCGCACGAACGACGCGCCTTACCGCATCAGCAATCCGGGCTACTCGCTGGCGAAGGCGTTGCACAGTCCGACCGGACGCGCGGCGCAGGTGGGCGAGTCCGTGGTCTTTACGTACACCATTCGCAATACCGGCGATGTGGAGCTAATCACCATTCCGGTGGCGGATACCTACGAAACGAATTATCTGACATATGTGGATTCCGTGCCCGCCAGTGCGAACAACGTGAATGACGGCACGATCAACTGGGCGAATCTGACGGCGTCCTTCGGCACGAATCTTATGCCGGGGGCCTCCTTCGTGGTGACCAGTCGGTTTACCGCGGTGGCCACGTCGCTGAGTGAAAACCGCACCAATGTGGTGGTGACCACCCCAACCACCCCGGCGAATCAACCGGAGGTGCCGGA